>Ga0207042_1048_pt1 | contig 24437 bp, 22 predicted proteins | sample Alteio_BWMinCont_70_FD_153310 | JGI IMG/M metagenome (GOLD analysis project Ga0207042, IMG submission 153310) | Enriched cells from forest soil in Barre Woods Harvard Forest LTER site, Petersham, Massachusetts, United States -... | ecosystem: Environmental > Terrestrial > Soil > Temperate forest >... | reverse complement strand
GCCCGACAATATCAACGCCACAAGAAAATAGATTGGGCGTAAAAGCCAATCCAGCAAGAGTGGCAACTCCTGTGGCAGCTCTGTAACTACAATTGACAATGGGGCGCCAAGCGAAAAAACGTTGATTTTTGCCTGGTTAGAAGCCGTTTAAAATTAGTGTCGGCCATTCCGTTAAATTCACCGCAAATTTGACGGAAGCGTCAACAGGGGTTAGCAATGAAGCAGTGCATGGCCAGCTTGGGTTAGTTGGTTCGCCAACAACAATTTAGGCGACAATTTCCGCAAAATCCTTGCGGCTTATTTTCATTTTTGCTAATATTCGATAATAAGACTGCTCCTTATTTTCACCACTGCAAGCAAGGACTCTATGAGCGTGCGAAAAACGGCCGGTTTACAAGTCAGAGCACCCACTGGGTACACTGCCTTTGTTCCCAATCCGCTTCCACCTGAGGTACAATGGGGCCCCAAGCTCATCTTGGCGCTATCCGATGCAGATCGCGCTCTAGGCCGGCTCGCGGGCGAAGGCAGTAAACTACCTAATCCGCATGTCTTGATAAGGCCATTTATTGCGCGGGAAGCCGTGCTGTCAAGCCGGATTGAAGGTACACAAGCGACGTTGGGCGAAATTCTCGCGGTTCAAGCGGGAGCTGTGGTGGAAAGAAGCCCAGATGATTTAAGAGAAGTATCAAACTACGTTGTTGCGCTCGATTATGGCATCAAAAGGTTGGAAAATCTTCCGTTGTCGTTACGTCTCATTCGCGAGCTTCATGAACATTTAATGGCGGGGGTGCGAGGTGATCATGCAACGCCAGGAGAATTTCGCCGGACGCAAAATTGGATTGGTACGCCAGGGTGCACATTGGCGACTGCCTCTTATGTGCCTCCTCCTCCCGATCAATTGGAACAATGTCTCTCTTCTCTCGAATTGTTTTTGCACGACCGGACGTTGCCACCTCTCGCCCAAATTGCATTTGTGCACTACCAGTTCGAGGCGATTCACCCATTTTTAGACGGTAATGGGCGCGTCGGACGATTGTTGATTACACTATTTCTGATCGAGCGTGGAATCTTGCCCGCGCCGCTCCTGTATCTGAGTGCATTTTTCGAGGCTACGCGCCAGTCCTACTATGGGCTTTTGATGAGTGTTACCGAAAGCAGTAATTGGGAAGATTGGTTGCAGTACTTTTTCAACGGCGTAGCGCGACAGGCAGAAGACGCAATTTCTCGAGCACAACGTATCAGCCATTTGCTCGCACAATGGCGTATAAAAACGGCAAGCATTGCCTCAGCACTTCCCTTACATCTTGTCGAACAATTGGCTGCGAACCCGTTCATCAAAGCAAAGACAGCAGCAACAACACTTAAAGTAGCATTTTCGACTATTCAGCGCGCGATAGAAAAACTCGAAGATTTGGATATTATCGAGAAAGTGGGCGAATCAAAGAGGGACCGCGTTTACTGTGCAAAAGCGATTCTTGATATCTTGGAGGAGCCTGCTCATCTGGTTAGGCTTTCTGCTGATCCGCAAAACTAACAAAAATGCAGCGTAATAGGCCGACTCAGATGAACAATTAAATAATACTTATTAATCCCACTCTAATGGAGGGAGGGGAGATATGGTATTGTTTCAAAATGCACAATCGTATACCACCTCCCAAAGGCCCACATCAGCCTCACGAAAATTCCCCAGCGACGACGCCTGCTCCAAAGCATTTGCCAGCCGTAGCCCCTCGAGATGTTTTCGCTGGGAAAGCCGCGGCCGCAAAAGAACCGGCGCCGTCGCCAAGTCTCGCCAGCCGACTTTGGGGGGCTGCGAGTGCCGCGGCATCTGTAGTAGCTTCCGTGGTCGGCGCAGTAGCTGGGGCAGCCACGTCCAAGGGTGCCAAAGAGAGAGAAGTGAAGGATGCAGGCGCGAAAGCAGCACGTGTAGCAGCTGAGCATCGTGCTGGACGCTTCACTGCTCTTGAGCGTATCGACGCAGCGCTCACAACAGATGGTCCTTATCCTGCGGATCATCCAATTCGTTGGCGGGATGAGCATGGCAATAGTGTGTTGCATCTTGCTGTCGATCGAGGCCATCCAGTAGAAGAGATCAGGCGGCTGGTGCAGGCAATGATTAGGGCGGGCATGAATCCAAACGCTGCGAATCACGCAGGACAGACTCCAGTGCAACGGGCTGCCACTCGCAGGGCAGGTTTTGACAAATGGCTCGAAGGGGAGATTAAGCATGGCACCGCTGCACCTGCAGTAGCTTCCGCGAATGGAGCAGCATCTGGAGCAGCCGCGTCTGGGCCTCGAGGAGATTTGCTTCTCGATTTGCCTGATTCCGTGGTGAAGCTCACCTTGGGGTTAACAGACGAAGACACAAGGGTAAAAGCTGCTGTGCATCGTGCGCAAATAGCGGGCGATACGATGAGTGTCGAGAAAGCGGTGGGCGTTTTGGACTCGCCGAAAGAGAAAGCTGCGGCGAGAAAGCTTCTGCACGATATGGAAATAGACAGGCGGCAATTAGAAGCCCATCGAAAGGCGCTCGAAGATCCGAGCACGGCGGCTGATGCATTTGTTCGGTTCGCTGGCGTTGCGAAAACCTTATTCGCGAATATGCGCGAGGGGGCGCTCATTCATCCAGAATATCTGCGAGAGCTCTTGCGTCTTTCTGGCAGGGAGGGAGAGCGGTATTCGCGGACCAATAAATCTATGGGGGAAGCAGCTCAAGTGCTTCTTGAACTTGCGCAAAGATTCGAATTTGAAGCATCGGGTAATTTCACGTTCCGTGAAAACCTATTAGCACGCTCGCCGAGCGTTTTTTTAGCGCTGGCCGAGGCTGGTGCTATAACCAGCTATGTGCCTGTTGGAGATTCGAGTGGATATTCTAAGGAAGAAGTCGGCCGCTGGGACAGACATAATCTCGCACTATTTCATGCCGGCTTAGATCTTAATTTTAACCCATACTTACGTCGAGCTAGGACTCCAGATGAAGTTTCTGGACTCCGCAACAACATACTCACAACAGCCTGCGCTGCAGGAGACCTCGAAGCCGTAAAGAACCTCGTAAAGCAAAGAGCAAATCTTCGCGCCGTTCCCCAAGATGCGATTGATCCCAATGCAATGAGCGTGCTGGAATTTATAGCGAGCCAACATGTGCCGATCGCACCGGAGACTTTCCGGAGATTTTTGGAGCATGCAATAGAGCACAGTCCAGCGAGGATTCCCGAAATTGCGGCGATGGCCACGGAGCAGGGTACGCCGCTCGACCAGGATGTATTAATGGACATGCTGGTCCGTGCCGCGCAAAAAAAACCGTCAGCAATACCACTGGTGACGGCGGCAGGCGCAGTCTATGATCACATCCCTAGCGATAGGCTGGGGGGGTGGAAGAGCCCAGTGAGTTACCTGGCAAAAAAAGGCGATGTTGCTGCAATAGAAGCCTTATTTCAACAACGGCTCAAAGAATATAGATCGGGCGTGGCCTCGATACGCGTGCAGGCATCCGCTGACCTCGGCAACATGTTAAGCGAAGTTCCGGAAGCAAGCCAGGATCACATGTTGTCAGTCATGGAGAAAAGCGGATTTAATTTCAATCCTGCTGTCGGCGCTATCGATCTGAGAATACTTGAGAGCCCTTGGATCTTCCCCAATCCCGGACTATTTATGAAAATTGTTAAGTTGGGCGCAAATCCAAACAGTCGAGACAGATGGGGTAGAACAGTGCTTGACTTCATACGAATGCACGCTCCTGACCAGATAGCCCCTATAGAGAAGGCCCTAGCCGAATACAACGAAAGTCTTAGCGACAAAAAAAGTGCAGCCTCGCGAACGGGTATAACTCCTCTCGATGCTGATCCCGCACCAGATCCAAAAGCAAAAGCACTAGCTGCAACGGTCAGAATCAATGATGCCACAAGAAGTTTAGCCGATGCACTTCGCAGAGGTGAAATCACCGTCGAACGCATTCAAGAACTTGCCAAACGTGGCGCCAATCTCCAGTATAGGGATCGCGAAGATAATTCATTGCTCCATCTCGCCATAGATTTCAGTCCAGACATCATGCGAGTGCTCCTTAGCGCTGGGGTAGCACCATCAATCAATCGTGCTAACAGAACGCCGCTTGACCTCGTGGAAGCTGCGCTCACGAGCGCGCGTAAAGCTGGGCGCAAGGAGGATGTTACGCGGCTTTCTCAGATAGCGGAGATGCTAAGACGCTAGTGAATGGCTTTAAACCATCGCTCCCATCGAAACCCAGGCAGCGTAAATCTTCCCAAATCCAGCGACTTTCGCGACCCGTCGACGCTCATCCAAATCGCCAGCGCCCTGCCCTTCACATTGTCAATCGGCAACGCTCCCCAGATACGCCCGTCGCTCGAGTTGCCCCGATTGTCGCCCATGACAAAAATATATCCATCTTCCACCTTGCAAGAATTCTCGTTGCAATCGAGACCCGTCAACTTCTTCTGCATCGGCATGGGCCATTCGCTTTCAAATGGATAACGCTGCATCGGGGGATGCAAATAAATATCATGTACCACATCCCCGATTTGCTCTTTCACATAGACAGCATCTTCCTCAGTCCAGATGCCTTCCGGTCCCTCGCGCATGAAACCATTAATGTTGCCGACATCATGATAGTCGAGATATTTTAATTCTTCTGGCTTCGACACATATGGATAAGGTTTACCATCGACGTAAATCATGGTGTCAGACAGTCGCACTGTTTGCCCGGGGCCTGCGATCACACGCTTGATCCAGGACTCTCCTGCATGTCGCGGCACATAGTCGGGCGCTTGAAACACAACCACCTGACCAGGTTTCGGGTTACTCCAGCGCACAAAGTAAGAAGGCTGGCTGGCAAAAGGATTGGGAATGCCATAGTTGAGCTTCGACACAAACAAATGGTCGCCGACCAAAAGCGTCGGAATCATGGAACCGGAGGGAATCTGATAAGGCTCGACAATAAACGCCCGCAAAGCAAGCGCCGCTGCCAATGCCAACACCAGCGAACCAGCGCCACTCAAAAAACTCTCCTGCACTGGCTTGCCCAATAGACGACTTAATGCGTCGTGACTGGCCTCGGTCTTCTCTTTCAGCACCGAAAGTTGCGCTTTGGCCTTTATCGCCTCATCGAGCTCCTTCATCGCAGCTTCGCAAGCTTCAAGCACAGGCCCAACAAGCGTGCCCTTTTTCTTTGCCTTGGCAACAAAGGGGCGCATTTTATCTCTCGCATCGGCGAGCAACTTCCGCGCACGGCGCACCGCGAGAGCGCGCTCTTTATTTCCACCATGAAAGATATGGTCGTCGAGCGTATTACCTAAATGAATGGTGACATAGTAGACGCCGAAAATAGCAACCAGCAGTCCGAGTACGACATTCGAGCCTGAACCGCCCGGAGCAAACACCATGCCCCAACACATGAACACCACAAATGCCGAGAACAAAAATGCAAGTAGGCGTCCATAAGAAAACTGTTTCATAAATCCCTCGCTAAAATCCATCAATCGATTTTGAGCACTGCCAAAAACGCTGCCTGCGGCACTTCGATCTTGCCCACTTGGCGCATCCGTTTTTTACCCTTCTTTTGCTTTTCGAGCAACTTGCGCTTTCGGGTAATATCGCCACCGTAACATTTAGCTGTCACATCTTTGCGCAGCGCGGAAATCGTCTCTCGAGAAATGATCTTCCCGCCAATGGCCGCTTGAATGGCAACCTGAAATTGCTGGCGCGGAATAATATCTTTCATCTTCTCGCAAATCACCCGACCGCGGCTATGTGCTGAATCAGCATGTAGAATAACCGATAATGCGTCGACAGGCTCGCCGTTCAACAAAATATCGACCTTGACCAATTTAGAGCGGTGATAGGTCTCGAGCTCGTAGTCGAGGCTTGCGTATCCCCGACTAATGGATTTCAGGCGATCGAAGAAATCAAATACCACTTCAGCCATGGGCAACAGATACTCGAGCACCACGCGGTTCTGTGTCGGGTAAGTAATACCTATCTGCGTTCCGCGGCGCTCTTCGCAAAGGGCCAGCAACGACCCAACATAGTCGGTGGGTGTGTGTATGTGCGCGCGAATCATCGGCTCTTCGAGATAATCTATCGACGTGGGATCGGGCATACGTGACGGATTGTCGATGCGTATCATCTCTCCCGAGCGCAAATGCGCATGGTAGATTACTGTCGGTGCTGTGGTAATGAGGTCAAGATTGAACTCGCGCTCGAGACGTTCTTGCACAATCTCCATGTGCAGCAAGCCCAGAAATCCGCAGCGATAACCAAAGCCCAACGCTTGGCTGCTCTCGGGTTCGTAGACCAGCGAGGCATCGTTCAAAACGAGTTTTGAAAGCGCGTCCCGAAGGTTCTCATAATCGGTGCTGTCGGTTGGGAAAATTCCGGCGAACACCATGGGCTTCACCTCTTTAAAACCCTCGAGCGGTGATGGCGCAGGATTATCTGCCCATGTAACGGTATCGCCGACTTTGGCATCCGTCACAACTTTGATGTTTGCGACGATAAAGCCCACTTCGCCAGTCGTTAGTTTCTCGAGTTTAACGGGATGCGGTGTAAATGCTCCGACTTCCTGCACCAAGAATTCTTTCCCATTGTGCATGAGGCGAATCTTTTGCCCCGGAACGACCTCACCTTCTTTCACACGCACCAATATAACAACGCCGCGATAGGCATCGAACCAAGAATCGAAAATAAGCGCCTGCAGCGGCGCGGTTGGACTACCTAGCGGTGCTGGAACACGGTGCACAATGGCTTCGAGCACATCGTCGATACCTAGTCCCGATTTGCCCGAGGCATAAATAGCATCGGAGGCATCGATGCCGATAATATCTTCGATTTCTTGTTTCACCCGTTCGGGCTCAGCGCTTGGCAAATCGATTTTGTTGATGACTGGAATAATGGCGAGATTGTGATCGAGCGCCATGTACACATTGGCAAGCGTTTGTGCCTCGACGCCTTGAGATGCGTCCACCAATAATAGAGCGCCTTCGCAGGCAGAAAGCGAACGGCTTACTTCGTAGCCGAAGTCTACGTGGCCGGGTGTATCGATTAGGTTGAAGAGATAGTCTACGCCATCGAGTGCTTTGTAGGTGAGCCGTACAGATTGGGATTTGATGGTGATGCCGCGTTCGCGCTCGAGCTCCATTTTGTCGAGGAATTGCTCCTTCATTTCACGTGCTTGTAGCGCGCCTGTGCGTTCCAAGATGCGGTCAGCTAGGGTGCTTTTGCCGTGATCGATGTGGGCAATGATGCAGAAATTGCGGAGGAGCGGGTTTGCCATACGGGCCAACGCATACAGAGTTGCTGGGTGGCTTGCAACTCAGGTGGCGGCCTAAAAGAGAAAAACCTTATAACCATCCGATTGGGATTTGCACAATGTGGGATGTCAGCCACACCACTTCATCGCTCTGGTTAACCAACATACCAAATGACAGCGCATGTTCTTTGATGAACTCTGATAAAGCTGCAAGCTCTCGCAATCTGGTATTGGCTCCGTATTTGATTTCGATGGGTAGCACACCAAAAGGTCCCTCCAAAATGAGATCGATCTCGGCGCGATTGCGCGTGCGATAATAGTGCGGTCGCCAATTCGTGACCGTTGTGGCCTGAAGACCCTTGATAATTTCCTCAATCGCAAATGCTTCAAACGACTTGCCAACAATGGGGTCTGCAAGGAGTGATTCCAAATCGGCGATTTGCAGAAGATGATGCAAAAGCCCTGTGTCACGAATATAGCCCTTGGGCATTTTGATAACAGATTTGACGATGTTCTTTTCAAAGCTGGGCAATTGCCTCCAAAGAAACGTGCCATCAGCGATGGATAGATATTCCTTAATCGTGCCTTCGCTGACCTCAATTGCCGACGCGATATCGCGCTTATTCAAGATGGTTCCTGAAAGCTTGCTCAGCGTCGTCAAAAAGCGTCGGTAGGCAACCTTATTAAGGCGGGGAAATAGTCGGGCGATATCGCGATTGATATAAGTACTATGATAATTGTCCATCCATTGTTGGTAAAAACCTTCATCACCTTGAAGCACAGGCTCAGGATAACCACCCTTCAGCCAAATGCGCTGCATCTGTTCGGAGGAAAGGGGCGCGAGCGTGGTTGGAATTCGCGCCCGGTCTAACTTGGTTGAAAAGAGCCCATAGAAGCTGCTCAAAGGTTGCCCATAATACTCATTGGCTTTCAATGTCCCTAACTCGACCAGAGCCACGCGACCGGCAAGCGATTCCGAGACTTTTTCCAAGAGTTCAGGACTGCTTGATCCTGTGAGCAAATAACGACCTTTTTGCTCGCGATTTTGATCAATAACGCCGCGAAGAACTCGAAATAATTCTGGATACTCTTGGGCCTCATCAATCAGCACGTGCTGCTGGTGCTGCTGGAAGAAAAACTGTGGATCGTGGCTCACCCGGTCATAGTCCGAAGGCTTCTCAAGATCGATATAAAGCCAATCAGCGCCTATTTGCTTCGCCAGCGTAGTTTTGCCCGCCTGGCGAGGCCCCAAAATTGCAACTACCGGAAATTGCTTCAATAAGAGCCTAATCTTAGCGGCCAGATTTCGTTTTATACCAGTCATATCCATACTCTACATGCGGATTTGATTGATGTAAAGCAAATCACGGCATTGTGAGCTACTTTTGCCTGGGCATCCTTGACGTAATCAGACGCTTCTGCAACAGCCAAACCTGTCCTTCCGCGACGGCCCATTCGATGTCTTGCCCGACGCCAAACCTCACCTCAACCGCGTCGGCAAGTGCGGCAAGCTTCTGCAACATGTTGTCTTTCACACAAAATTGGCTCACCAGCTCTTTAGGAACAAGCTGCTCTTCCACACCGCCGTGCATGCCTGTGACAAACTGCCGATCCTTCACACCCGACTGCCTCGAGAGAATTTCACCAGTCTTTGAGAGCCGATATTGATCGGGAATCACCGCGCCATCGACCACCGATTTCCCAAGGCCCCAAGATGCCTCGATCACAATTTCGTCTGCACCATTCACTGGATTTTGGGTAAACATGACGCCAGCACAATCTGGCCTGATTTGCTCTTGTATCACCACTGCCATCTGCACCACGGGATCAAGACCAAGCTGTTTGCGGTAAGCTTGCACCGCGGGCGCCTTCGCTGAATCACAGATCGTATTAATCGCACGCAACAGTTCGGGGAAGCTACGAACGTTCATGCAGCTGAGATATTGCCCAGCAAAACTATGCTCTTTGGCATCTTCCCCAACACCTGAAGAGCGAGCAGCAGCTTGACCATGAAACGAAGCAAAGAGATTTTTGAGCTCAAGAAGCGCATCATTGTCTTTTTTCTGCAACGCCTCGACCAATGCCACGGGCAAAACATATCCTCGAGGAACTGGAAGCTTGGCGCGAAGTGCTTCACCAAGGTGACACGCTTTGCCTCCACACAACGCCTCGTCGGTCGCCAATTCAAGCGGAACAGCTTTCACGATAAAATCCGCACGATTCCCATGTCACCATCCACCTGAACGCGCACCCCATCGCGAATGCGTTCAGTTGCGTTACGCGTGCCCACCACCCCGGGGATGCCATACTCACGCGCTACAATCGCCGCGTGTGAGAGAATGCCGCCACGGTCTGTAACGATGCCCTTCAGCAATGGCAGCACCACATTGAAATAAGGTGTCGTGCTTTGCGTCACCAAAATATCGCCCTGCTCAATGCGCGGAAAATCCTGCGGCCCGAGCACCACGCGCGCCCTGCCCTCCGATAGTCCCGGATATACCGAATAGCCAGAAATTTCATCGCTGCCCTGCTTTTCATCTGTGCCGTCTTGCACAAATGAAAATGCTACTTCGAATGCACGGGTAACTCGCGCTGCTTTCTCCGGAAGCCAATCTGCTGGGGGAGGCGTCGGTGGCGCTAAGCCGAGATAAGATGGAGCCTTCAATTTGCGCAGTTTCTCTCGAAACAGAGCCCGTCTCACAAGTTCTTCCGAGCCAGGACCAGACTCTCCACGTAACATCGCCAACATCTCGTCGTGGCTCGCATCGACCAACTCGATCGCTGTGCTGAGTCGACCTGCCTCGACTAGTCTTGCCCCGGCAACCAAGATGGCTCTGCGTGCAAGACCCACTGCCCAGGCATCAGAGTAGACGCCGCGCTCATCGCGCAAGCAGCTCACCAAGCGAGCTTCGCCAAGCAATTCGCGAAACTCAGCACGGTGCTTCTCGGGTATGCGACGCATCACATCAGTCTGCAAGTGTTGCTCAAACTGATCATGGCGAAGCGCATTCTCGTCGTTCACGCAGTGCAAAATGGTTTGCACAAGAAGCTCAGGCATCTCAAGCGCGTAGTGGCCAGAAATGTCGTAACCATCGACCATGCGAAAGCCGACGACATTCAGGTAGGCGTGCATCGCATCCCGCACGGGTGATGGAGCTTGCATCAAGATTTGATAGGCAGCTGCCCAATTCTTCTCGGCCGACAACTGGCCATAGAGTTTAGCGTCTTTGCGAATTAAATCAGACAACACGCGAAGTTCGTCCGCTGCAACGCCCACTGACACAGCCGATGATCCCCGAAGAAGCGAGAGCAACTCAGACGCCTCGACGCCTCCCCACTTTTTCGCGTGCACTAAAAGGTCACCAACAGGTAACATCGCAGCGACCGTCAGACGAAAGTGTTGATAGGCCATTGCTTCACAGTGCGCACGGCATATCTGCAAATGCGCGATGAGATCCTGCATATCAAGCACACTCGGATCAATTGCTTGCAGACGAAGATGCGCCTCGACGGACTTTGGTTTCAGTGTTTGCTGCCATTCTCTCACATCGTCACGCCAAATTTTCTTTTTCATCGCATTTGCAGCTGTCTTGATGCGTCGACGGATTTCAGGGTGCAACTTGAGCAGAAGCTTAAACTGCCATTTCGGTGGGGGCCCTTTCGCTCCAGGCGGCGCGCCTACCGGATGCACGGCAATATATCCCAAACCATTCACCAGCGCTGGTTCAATGCTCTCGAGCATCAAACCATATTGCGCAAGCGCATCTTTAAGCCCACGCATAAATGCGACCGCAATGTAGTCGGAATATCGTGTCAGCGGCAAAGGCAGATGAACTGGATCGCGCTGCCAAGATCCTGGCCCAGGGGCCGGAAAACTGATGGCCTCCTCCGGCTCATTCCAAAAGATTTTTGCTTGCTGCATTGCTTCTCATACCTCTCTCCCATTAAGCAGAGTTTTCAGTACAAAAATCAAGCAATGGCCCTGTTATTCCATCACAACGATGGCCGAGTGCCCCTCTTTTTGCTGAAACGCAAGACGCTCCGCCTCGGCTCGGTCGCGTGATGCAAAGCCGCTGATGCGCACACGATAATAGGTTCCCTTGCCAGGAATAGCGCCCTCAGAAATGTCCGTTTTGTACCCTTTCTGTGATAACTGCTGCTGTAATTTTACCGCATCTGTTTTGCTTGGCAGCGAGGCAACCTGCACCGCAAAGGAGACTTTCTTCGGAGCATCTTGGATGGTTTGTCGAACAGATGATGGGGTATCACTGCCAAGCACCTTCGACAACGCTTCAGCCATTCGATCGCTCGAAGGCTTTTCATCGGGGAGTGGAGGTGGAGGTTTGCCCTCTTGCGATTCTTCTTTTGGCGCTTCCGGCGCAACCGGCGTTACGCTTGGCTCTGGGCGAGAATCCACCGGGGCGTTGAGCACATCATAAAACGTCAGTTTCGGAGGCTGATGATGATTCTCCGCATAGACTTGCGCGCGCGCATCGATTTGATCGAGTTCACTCATCGTGCAGTTCTGCGAGCCCTGACGGGGTTCACAATGGCGTAAGTTCCCGAGCAGAAATCCTGTTCCAAAAGCGAACCCAACCATCGCAGCGACGAGCAAAAGCTTGCCAAACTGATATTCAAGAGCGTTCGCTATGATTGCCCACAAACGTGCCATAATGCCCTACTCAGCCTTTTCTTCGGGTGCGTGCATATATTCTGGCGCGGAAATCCCCAAAAGAGAAAGGGCATTGTGCAAAGTTTGTTTGAGCGCAGCCACCATGGCCAACCGCCCTTCGGTCAATAACGCATCGTCTGAAATGACCCGCTCGGTGTGGCGATATTTTGTGAAATACGTATGAAACTCCCCGATTAAATCTTGACAATAATGTAACATGCGATGGGGCTCCAGGCTGAGCGCAGAACGCATGACGACGTCTGGGAACAGACCCATTTTCTTGAGCATGTTGCGCTCTTCGGGCAACACCAGTTTTGCTAACGCTTCATCGGAAAGTCTCGCTAAACCTCCAAAGGACTTCCCTGCTTCCTCAGCACGACGCAGCAGTGTGGCCATCCGTGCGTGTCCATATTGGGTGTAAAATACCGGATTATCGCTCGACTGCTTGATCGCCAGGTCGAGGTCAAAATCGAATTGTGTGTCGGGTGCACGCATCAAGAAAATAAAGCGCGCTGCATCGGAGCCAATTTCCTCGATCAAATCACTCAGCAAATAAATTTGCCCGGAGCGTTTGGAAAACTTTACTTCTTGCCCGTTACGAATCAGGCGAACCATTTGCACGCACACAAACTGCAGCTTCTTGTCGTCCAACTCGAGCGCGCGCATCCCCGCCCGAATGCGTGGGATGTGGCCCGAGTGATCCGCGCCAAACACATCAATCATCCAATCGAAACCACGGTCAAACTTTGTCTTGTGATATGCCAAGTCTGCAGCCAAATACACCGGCTCACCATTGGCGCGCACCAAGATACGATCCTCTTCATCTCCGAACTGCGCGGTACGCAAAAACGTGCCGCCTTTCTGCTGATGCGCATAGTTGGCAGCCTTGCTGTCTTCACGTCGGATTTTCTCGTCTGTCCCCTCGGCTCTTTCTGCTTCATAGAGCATGCCAAGCTTGCGATAAGATGTGATCAATTCTGAAATTCGGTTTTGCTCATGCAAACTTCCTTCAGAAAACCAACTATCGATTTGGATGCCAGCGATCTCAAGCGATTCCCGAATACCCTTTAAATTTTCTCTGAGGCCAATGGCAAGACATCTGGGCCGCCATTCATCTTCTGAGGCTGTTAGCCACTTGTCGCCGTCTTCTTCTTTGAGAACCTTTGCGATGTCGATTACATACGCTCCGGGATAAGCATCTTTGTCGAGTGTGATGTTCTCCCCGAATAACTCTCGGTAGCGCAGATAAATACTGCGTGCGAGAATATTTACCTGATTGCCCACGTCGTTGGTGTAGAACTCGCGTGTCACAGCAAAACCTGCAGCCTGCAAAAGTCGCGAAACCGCGTCACCGACAAAAGCGCCCCGGGCGTGCCCGAGATGCAACGGGCCAGTAGGATTAGCTGACACGTACTCGACCAAAACCTTCTTGCCCTGCGGTTTCTCTTGCTGGCCAAATCTGTCGCCCGCGGCCAGTACGTCTCTTACAGTCTGATAGAGGGCTTCCCTTGTTACCGTGATATTGATGAAGCCTGGGCCTGCCACTTCAACTTTGGCAATTACCTGGCTGTGTGACCTTAATTGCTCAGCCAAGGCCTCAGCAATCACCCGAGGCGGTTTTTGGACTAGCTTAGTGAGCACCATCGCAGCATTGGTGGCAAAATCCCCATGCTCGGGGTTCTTCGGTGCATCGATAGTAAATTCCGCGGCCTGATTAAATGCAGATTGAATTGCATCTTTGATCAGCGCATCGATTTGGCCATGCAGCATAGAAAGTGGGCTCCGAAATATTGCATTTTGCTCAGCTCTCTTTTAACCTGAAAAGGGGGGCTTCGCCAATGGGTGGTCTTTACATCAGCGAAATTATTTTCATTCTAGTCTTGCTCGCCAGCAATTTGTTTTGGATTTGGATGCTGGTTGACTGCATTGCCTACGACAAAAGCACGGGTGGAGAAAAAACGGCGTGGATTTTGCTGATTGCATTCACCCATATCATCGGGTCGGTCATTTACTTTTTTGCCAAACGGGTCAAAAGAACTACTGCTTGGTAGCGACTGATTTTTTGGGGAACATCGCATGAACATGGTGACTGGCAAGAAAAAGGTAGAAATTTCTTTAATGGGGCAGCGCTTTTCCTTGCGTTCTGACCGCGACGAGGAGTACGTCCAGGGGCTTGCCAGATTTGTCACGGCGCAGCTTGATGAGATGCGCTTACAAACCAAGACCGTCTCTACGCACCACCTTGCGGTATTGGTCGCCCTTAATCTCGCTGACCAACTTTTTAGGCACAAAGAAGAAGTCACCCAGCTCAAAGGCGAGCTGCAGGAAAAAGCAAAAGCCGCTCTGACGGAGGTCGAAGCAGCACTCTCGCATCTACGCCCGCCTGAGGGAACTGAATCAGTCGCTCCGCCAGAAGAAACGCCTGAGATGCCTCCACTTTAAATCGATGACAGATAAGATTAAGCTTCGTGCGCAATTACGCGAGCGCATGAAATCGCAAACTCCGGAAGCTCGCCATCAAGCGGGTGTGGCTGTGTGCGCGCATCTCCAGACTTGGTTATTGCAACATCAACATGTCGCGTTATTCCGCAGTTTATCTGATGAGATTGATACTGCGCCAATCGTGGAACTCTTAAGAGCGCAAGGAATCACCTGCTATTTTCCAGAAATGCAGGCAAGCGGCGAAATGCGCTTTGTGAATCTCCCGCATCAATCTGTGATTCTAACGCCGGGCTTGGGATTTGACTTGGCTGGCCATCGGCTCGGGCGCGGTAAGGGCAATTATGATCGATTCTTGCAGCAGATGCGCACTGAGCCGGACCCGCCCATTGCAGTGGGGATTGCGATGGACTGCCAGATTGTGGAAGATATTCCGATAGATACGCATGATCAGGGGGTAGACATGCTTTGCGCACCCGGGCTTGGACTCATAAAGGATTTTAAGCGATGAAGCCTGTGACGATTTACACCACCAACTATTGCGGCTATTGCGTCGCTGCAAAGCGCTTGCTTGACCAGCAGCATGTTGCTTATCGAGAAATCGATGTGACGGATGATGATGCGAAGCGGCAGTGGTTGGTGCAGCAAACGGGGCATCGAACGGTGCCGCAGATTTTCTTTGGGGATGAGTCTATCGGTGGGTACACGGATCTTGCAGAGATTGTGCGGGTGGGGGAGCTGCAGAAGAGGTTGGCGATTGCCAAATGAGCAACTACAACCACCTTATACTCTCCTTCTATAAACGCCCGCTAAGGCTTTGCACCCACCCCAATCTCATGTATAGAATCCTCCATGAGCATGAGCACCACCTCGTTCTTACCCGTCCAAGAACAACTCGCCATCATCACCCGCGGCATCGCCGAACTTGAAGTTCTCGACGAACTCAAGAAAAAGCTCGAGCGCAGCGTCGACACCGGTAAGCCACTCACCATCAAAGCGGGTTTCGATCCGACAGCGCCTGACCTTCACCTAGGTCACGCTGTGCTTCTCACCAAAATGCGCCAGTTCCAAGACCTCGGCCACCGCGTCATTTTCCTCATCGGAGACTTCACTGCGCGCATCGGTGACCCGACGGGAAAGAATGTCACAAGGCCACCACTCTCCGACGAAGATATTGCTAACAACTCTCAGACTTATCAGCGACAAGTCTTCAAAATCCTAGATCCGAAAAAAACATTGGTGCAATTCAACTCGGAATGGCTAAAAGGCATCAGTCTCGACGACGTCATACGCATCATGGCTAGAGTCTCCGTTTCGCGCATCATTCATCGCGACGACTTCAAGAAACGCCTCGACGAAGGTCGCGCCATTAGCATGCACGAGCTCTTATACCCGATCATGCAAGGTTACGACTCCGTGGCGATGAAGCCCGACGTAGAGCTCGGTGGCACTGACCAGCTCTTTAACTTGCTCGTCGGACGCGACCTCATGCGTCATTACGGGTTAGAACCTCAGTGCATCTTGACAGTGCCAATCCTGGAAGGTCTCGAGGCGCGGGAAGAGAATGGCAAGATCGTCGGCGACAAAATGTCTAAGTCGCTCGGCAATTATATTGGCGTCGAAGAAGATGCTGAGGCGCAGTTCGGCAAGCTGATGAGTATTTGCGACCCGCTCATGTGGCGTTACTATCAGCTGCTTTCGCTCACATCCGAGGCGGAGATTACAGCGCTCAAGGGCGGCCACCCAAAGGAAGCGAAGGTCGCGCTAGCGCTCGAAATCGTCACTCGCTTTCATGGCGAGGATAAAGCGCGCGCTGCTCAAAAACAATTCGAATCGCTATTTGGCGCTGGCAAGCGTGGTGAGATCCCCGAGGATGCGCCTGTCGTTCGTTTGACTACCGGTGGTGAAGCACATCTCGCGCTCTCACACGCATTGGTCGAGGCGGGACTTGCGCCATCGGGTGCTGAAGCAAAGCGTCTTGTACGACAGGGCGGGGTTACTGTGGATGGTGTACGTGTCGAAGATGCGCAACATGCGCTCGTTGCAGGCACTTACGCGGTGCGTGCGGGAAAGAAACGCTGGGCCGAAATTGTTGTAGAGAAATAGGAGACACTCATATGACACGCACCGCGCCTCTTCTCTTCTTGCTATTCTTAATCACTGCGACAGCGGCGGAGGCCGAATGGAAGAAAATCGATGAGCAAGATGGCATCCAAGCATTTAGCGAAGAAGTGCCCGGTTCCAAAACAGTCGCCTTTCGCGGCGTAGCAACCCTCGACGCTCCGGCGTCTAAAATTCTCTGGGTGTTGCTCGATAACGATCACTCTACTGAATGGGTCGATCGACTCAAAACAGTCAAAGTGCTTAAAGCTGTGAGTCCCACTGATTTCGTCGTTTATCAAGAATACAAACTCTCATGGCCTGCCGCAAATAGAGATTATGTGATGGAAAAGAAAGCGGTGAGAGATCCCAAAACCAAGCAGATTTCCGTCGTGATGAAATCTGTCGAGCATGCGGATGCTCCCAAGACAACTGGTGTGCGCGCAGAGCTAAAGCGAAGCGCATACATTCTTACCCCGCTGGACAATGGAAAAACCCAAGTCGAAGCGGAAATACACTCCGATGCGAAAGGGTCGTTGCCATCCATGGTGGTAAATAGCGTGCAAAAAGGTTGGCCAGTCAAGACGTTGAAGGGCTTGGCAGAACAAGTGAAGAAGCCTTACGTGCAGGAATTCGATCTGCAGAAATTGTGATTGCTACAGCATGTTGAATCGCCGGCCTAGCCAGACAGTGGCGAAGCTGGTGATTCCATAAATCACCATGCCCCACAAAACGTCGACGATCACAACCCGGATTGGCCAATTCACCAGCAACCCATAGTTGGTGAATTCATACACGCCATAGACAACAAGTCCCATCAAAGCGCCCCATAAGAATGCGCTCCATCCCACTTCGCGCTCCACAAACTTGGGCGCCACAAAAAATACGACGCCAATGGTCATACAAATGTAGCCTATTGCGGTGCCCCACCAATTCGGTGCAATCGTATCACCCGTGCGTCGCACAAATGATGCAAGCTCTCCCGCGTAAAATAAATTAGCGATAGCGCCAATCCACAGCAAATCGAGCACGATAAATATCGGCAACGCTATGAATGACAGTTTTAAACTGTTCATGTTTTTCCCCTAGTGCTTTTTACTATAGCGCCCCACAAGCTCCGCGTTATCTACCTCGTGCCCATGAATAGCCTTAAGCAGATCCTTCTTCGTGGCATTCGACGGCAATGTCAGGTGCGCATCAAGCGCATAGACTTTAAAGAAATAGCGATGGGTTCCCGAGGGCGGGCATGGGCCCCCATAACCTGTTTTCTGCCAATCATTGTGTCCTTGCTTGGTGCCGTCGGGAAGCGAATCCTCTTTGGCAACTTTCTCCACAAGACCTCGCGATTCCTTCGGGATATTCCAAGCAACCCAATGCACCCACGTGCCGGAGGGTGCGTCGGGATCGTCGACAATTAGCGCATATGATTGCGTCGTGTCAGGCGCGCCCGACCAGTTCAGGCTCGGCGAGACATTTTCGCCGTCGCAGGTGAATTTTGCTGGAATCAAATCGTTGGCCACAAAAGCTGAGCTCTTAAGCTGCATGGCAGTCCCCGCGGTAGCCAGCAATAAAGCTGACAAAAAGACAAGTGCTCGCACAAAACCAATCATAGTGTGCATTTAGCATGGCACGAAGTCGTCGCTCGTGTCCACCGCAGCTCTCACTTTATTCGGATATGCCAGCTTGCGTCAGCATCAACTGGCGTTTGGCTTGCGCTGCCAACCGGCGGTTGTGTGTGACCACCAACACAGTGATGTTGCGCTCGCGATTGAGTGCGTTCATCAGCTCCATCATCTGCGCGCCTGTATCTTCATCCAGATTTCCGGTCGGCTCGTCGGCAAGCAAGAGCTTCGGCTCGTTCACCAGCGCCCGCGCCAACGCCACTCGCTGCTGCTCGCCACCCGATAGCTCGCCTGGCTTATGCTGCATCCGATTGGCGAGACCAACCCGCGCTAAAAGCTCCGACGCCCTTTTCTCTGCCGATGCAGCACCAGATCGACTAATCAGGCACGGCATCATCGCGTTCTCGAGGGCCGTGAACTCCGGCAGAAGATGATGAAACTGGAAAACGAATCCCAAGTTTGCGTTACGAAAGTGCGCTATCTCAGCCGGTGTCTTAGCAAACGCATCCACCCCGCCAAATGTGATGCTACCGGAGCTAGGCACGTCGAGCGTGCCAAGAAGATGTAGCAAGGTGCTCTTCCCCACACCCGATGGTCCCGTCAGCGAAATCATCTCGCCCGAAACAATACGCAAGTTCAGCCCGTGCAGCACGGGGATTTCCTGACCCAGCAACGTGTAGTGCTTCTTCAGATTGGTGACTTCCACGTTCATTGTCTGAGCCCTTCAACTGGTCGCAAGCGCGCTGCAAAAAGCGCTGGCGGAATAGTTGCCAAAAAGCTCACAACAAGCGCCGCAAACGCTACGAAACTCACCTCGATGACATCTACGCGTACAGGCAAATGGGTGATGTAATAGACTTCCGCATCAAGGCCAATGCCAAATGTCTGAATGAGCAAGCACACAAATAGGCCAGAAAGAACACCAAGCCCAGCACCGACGCCGCCAATCACCATGCCATAGGTGACAAACACTTTCATGATCGACACATCTGTGGCGCCCATGCTTTTTAAGATGGCAATCTCTTTGCCCTTCTCAATCACCACCATAATCAGCGCGACTAAAATCAAGAGGCTAGCCATAAAAATCGCCACGGTCAGAATTATAAACATGGCAATCTTCTCCAGCTTCAATGCCGAAAAGAGATTGCGATTCATCTGCATCCAATCTTTGGTATGGTAGGGATAACCACCCAGCATGCGCTGCACCGTGCGCGCAGTGGTCTCGGTCTTGTCTAGGTCACGTACTTTGTATTCGATACCAGTCACAGAATGATTCATGGCAAAAAAGCTCTGCGCCTCACTCAGCGCAATGTAGGCGAACTTCGAATCGTATTCATACATGCCAGAGAAAAACAAACCGGCGACACGAAAGGATCGCCCTTTGGGAATCGGACCCGTCGGGCCAAGCTCACCCACCGGACTCACAACGTTCACCACATCTCCGACGAAGACTTTGAGATTATAAGCCATCTCCTTGCCAACTAAAATGCCGGGTAAAACAGGTCCACCCTTTGCCTCGCCGTCATCCGCGCTTGCCTCGGCAATTGCCGCATCTAATGCACGTCGCTCCGACTTCCCACGCTTTTTTTGCGGGACACGAATCTTCTCTGGCGCCGCCAGCGCATCCAAAGAGCCATCGATCATATTTTGTCTAAGCGAAGCTACAGAATCGACCGTCGCTACATCAATGCCCTTAATCACTGCCCCGGTCAGATTTACGTCCGACGAAATCATCACCTCGTTAACGATCATCGGACTTTGCCCAACAATATTTGCGACCTTCGTAGTCTGGGCCATTACTTTTGGATAGTCCTCGAAATCCTTGCCATACTTATAAACAAGAAAGTGCGCATTAGCCCCGAGGATCTTGCTCCGCAAATCGCTCGAGAAGCCGTTCATTACGCTCATCACCACAACCATGCCTGCGCAGCCGACCATGACGGCAAAGACCGAAATTATAGTAATCAGCGACACTGCATGACTGCTTCGTTTGGCCATCAGAAAGCGTCGGCCTATCCAGTTCTCGTAGGCAAAGGAAAACGATGGTTTGCCCTCACCAAAGAGCAAAAATCCGGCTGCTCCGCCTAAGATCAATCCGAGTAACAGAATCAGGTAGGCCGCCATCAAGACTGTCACGAAATAGGCCGCAGCGGTGCCAAATGAGAAAAGCGCTTCGAGAAACCGTGACCCTAGCGCTGGTAGCCATAGCACGACAGCAGCGATGGACAAATCTTCCAAAAATCCGATGCGGCCCACCAAATGCGCAACCAAAGCACCCGCTACAATACCGCCAAAGAATAGCGCCTGGGCAACAACAATTTGCAGATTATCGCCATCGATATGCAACCTGAAATGTGAAAAAGAAAAGGTCCCTACGACGACCAGCAAGGCCAAGGCGGAGCCAGAGAAAATGGCCTTCAAACCCAAAAGCTTGCCGCCTCTGAATAGCCGCACCAATAGACCCAGCACAGCGATCGCTGTAAACAGCCCAGCTGAGCTATATGCAGCAAGTGTAAAGGACGGGTCTAGGTTCATCTCGCACGCATCTTGGGAAATAGGATCACTTCCCGAATACTCGGGCTATCCATCAGCAACATTAGTAACCGATCGATACCAATGCCCTCGCCGGCCAAGGGCGGCATGCCGACTTCCAGGGCGCGCAAAAAATCTTCGTCGACGTCTTGCGCCTCCAAGTTGCCCTTAGCTTTGTCACGCGCTTGCGCTTCGAAGCGCTGGCGTTGGTCGATGGGGTCATTGAGCTCGGAGAAAGCGTTGGCGACTTCCATTCCGCCACAAAATAGCTCGAAGCGGTCGACAACCGCCGGGTCGCCATCACGACGACGTGCAAGCGGGCTCACTGATACTGGAAAATCGAGAATAAATGTAGGCTGCATAAGCTTTTTTTCAACCGTGTGTTCAAACACAGCATACAGCAAATGTAATGCAAGTCTTCGCGCACGGATTTTATTATCGGGGAGCCACTCCGCATCAAGCGCAGTGCCTAGCTTTTGATAAAGCGCAGGGCTTTGCGCAGACAGTAAACCCGGAGCAAATTTCTCCACTTCGTCGCTACTGATCTCTGCCAAACAGATTTTAAGCGGCTCGTCAAAGGTCACTGTATGCCCTACAGCAATTTCAAGTGCCTTTTTCACGCTGGTAATCTGCTCGAGTTTTACAAGCTCTTCCTCAGGCATCCCCAGGCCCTCGCCCACAACCCGCGCAATCGACACGCGACGAAACGGTTTGGCGAAATCGATTTCTTCGCCCTGCCATGTCGTCTGCAACTTGCCATGTACTGACTGCACCAAGTGCCGAATAAGCTCTTCGGAGAGGTCCATCAGGTCTAGATAGGTCGCATAAGCCTGATAAAACTCGATGGAGGTAAACTCGGGGTTATGCGTCGTGCTCACGCCCTCATTACGAAAAATACGACCAATCTCGTAAACTCGCTCGAAGCCACCCACAACCAATCGCTTCAAATGCAACTCAGTGGCAATGCGCAGGGTCAACTTTTCGTCGAGGGCATTGTGATGTGTTAAAAATGGACGCGCTGCTGCACCACCCGCGATATCCATCAGAATGGGCGTCTCGACCTCAACAAAGTCGCGCGCATCGAGGAATTTCTGCATCTCGCGAATCACGCGAAAGCGGGCGCGAAAAATGTCCCGCGCCTTGTCGTTGACAATGAGGTCTAGATAGCGCTGCCGATAACGCTGCTCAACGTTAGTCAAACCATGCCACTTCTCGGGCAACGGCCGCAAAGACTTGGTCAGCAATTGCAACGTCGTTGCATTCAGCGAGAGTTCTTCAGTCTTGGTACGCATCGGCGTGCCCGTGACGCCAATAAAATCTCCCACATCGACCAGCGCCAATGTTTCGAAATTCTCACCCAGCTTATTTTGCTGCACAAAAATCTGCAGCGCTCCACTGCGATCTTGGATGCGCACAAAAGCCGCTTTGCCCATATTCCGAACGGCCATGACACGGCCCGCAATCTTGTACTCGGTCGTATCTTCGGCCAATTGCTCCCGGCTGTGTTGCGCATAACGCCCGTGAAACTCCGCGCACGTGACACTCGGTTTAAAATCGTTGGCGTAGGGATTTTTCCCCGAGGCCCTTAGACTCTCCGCTTTTTCGGCGCGCTCATGCATAATGCGATGCAGTGCGGACTCGGGTGCTTCCATGAACTAGCTCCGATTTTGAACAGCGACAATAATTGTTGCTTCAGATACTTTTATGCCAGACACTTCAGCCGTGCCCTTTGCTTTAAAAATGTGACCTTTCATCGCTACAAGCTCTGCACGCAACATCAGTTGATCTCCAGGAACAACGGGCTTTCGAAAACGAACGTCGTTGATGCCTGCCAGGAAAGCCACTTGCTTCTCCGGGTCAAAATGCCCCGAGTGAAATGCCAAAATACCCATGGCCTGCGCGAGCGCCTCGATTTGCAGCACGCCTGGCATGATTGGCATGCCAGGAAAGTGCCCCATAAAATAAGGCTCGTTGGCCGTGACATTTTTGATCGCCACAATGTGCTTTTCGGGCACAAGCTCCGTCACCCGATCGACAAGCAAGAACGGGTAACGGTGCGGCAAAATCTTGCAAATGTCGCCATATTCGAGCGGAAGATGCATTATTTTTTCTTCTTCTCAGCGGGCTTCGCGGCTGGCTTTGCTTTGCCCTTGCCATAAGAGTCGTTGTAGCGACGAATCAGCTCATTGGTCACATCGAGATGGGGCTTCGCAAATAGCACCGAAGCTTCGTTCTTATTCAGGATCACAGTGTAATCGCCATCTTTGCCAATGGTCTGCAGCACAGTGCCCATTTTTTGCAAAATGGCGCCCATCACTTCCTGCTGCTTCTTCTGCATGTCCTGCTGCATGCTCATGTAAAGCTGCTGCACTTCACGCACTTTTTTGTCTCGCTCAGCATTCTTTTCCTGCAGCACGCTTGGCTTCATCATCGTGGCTTGTGTTTCTAAGGCTTCTTGCATCTTCTTGACTTCGTCTTGCTTAGAATCGAGCAATTTTTGCTTTTGCTCAAATTCCTTCTTGAGCTCAGCCTTTGCTGCGGCGCCCTCGCCCACTTCGTTGACAGCGCGTTCTAGATCAGCCACCCCAATCTTGATGTCTTCCGCAAGAAGACTACCACTTAGGCTCAAAGCCATAAAAAGCACAGAAAGTTTCAATACGCGTTTCATGTTTTCCTCATTCAAGCAGTAAACTAGCCGCCATATCTGAGCACGTTCTTGCAAAGATAACAACACCAGCCTATGCTCCTGCGCTCATCCCATTTACCGAGTGCATCATGCCAAGTCAGTATCTTGTTACCCCAGCGCTTCCTTATGCCAACGGTGGTCTTCACCTCGGGCACATGCTCGAGAACATACAGGCTAATATTTTTGTGCGCGCGCTACGCATGGCGGGAGAAGATGTGCTCTATGTGTGCGGCGCGGATAGCCATGGGACGCCCATCGAATTAAATGCCGCGAAGGCGGGCATCGCACCAGAGCAGTTTGTGAAAGACTGGCAGGCAAAGCACGCGCAGAGTTTTGCCAAGTTTTTGGTAGAGTTCGATGGTGGTTATGGCACCACACACACCAAAGAAAACGAGCAGCATGCGGGACGCATTTTCGAAGCGCTCAAGGAGGCTGGCCACATTGCTGTACGGGACGTTGAACAGTTGTTTGACCCCAAGGCCAACCGCTTTTTGCCAGATCGGATGGTCCGGGGCACATGCCCGAAATGCAAGACGCCCGATCAATATGGTGATGCTTGTGAGAAGTGTGGCAGCACCTATCGCCCTACCGAGCTGGTTGATCCAAAAAGTGTCATCACCGGCGCTACTCCCGTACTCAAATCCAGCAAACATTACTTTTTTGAATTGCATCACTACACCGAAGCACTCAAAGAATGGACAGCTACATCGGGCGTCCTACAAAAGGACACACAGAACTTTCTAACCCGCTGGTTTGAAGAGGGACTCAAAGACTGGGACATCAGCCGCGATGGTCCTTACTTCGGCTTTCTTATCCCCGGAGAAAAAGACAAATATTTCTACGTCTGGCTCGACGCTCCGATTGGTTATATCAGTCTGTCGGAGCGCGCCGCACAAGCGAAAGGCCGCAGCTTCGAAGATTATTGGAAAAATAAAGACACGCACATCATTCACTTCATTGGCAAAGACATTGTCTACTTTCATACGCTTTTTTGGCCCGCCATGCTCATGGCTGCCGATTATACGCTACCCGAAACCGTCGCGGTCCATGGCATGCTCACTATCAATGGCGAGAAGATGTCAAAATCGCGCGGGACTTTTATTCTGGCCGACACGTTTGCCAAGC
>Ga0207042_1058_pt1 | contig 24467 bp, 22 predicted proteins | sample Alteio_BWMinCont_70_FD_153310 | JGI IMG/M metagenome (GOLD analysis project Ga0207042, IMG submission 153310) | Enriched cells from forest soil in Barre Woods Harvard Forest LTER site, Petersham, Massachusetts, United States -... | ecosystem: Environmental > Terrestrial > Soil > Temperate forest >... | reverse complement strand
AGGTTGCCGCACGATTTTGTGGCACCAGAGGTGATGCGCCGAGGCGATTTGTCCCCGAAGAATAAGAAGATTTTCGATGCCTTGCTCATGAGTCATCATGGTGATTTGCGTCACGTATTGAAGCACATTCAAGTCGAACGATTCTATTTGTCCCGTCGCTATCGAACGGGCATTGCCGCTGTTGAGCCACAGATGAGTGTCGATGCCTACACACGGCAAATGACCCAAGACCAGTCTTTTGCAGCGTTACCACCGGCGCTGCATCATATGGCGCTATTTGAAACGGGGGGCGCGCTCACGGATGCCAATCGGGGGTTGCTTGAGTACAATGATTTGCTGAAGCGGCCGCTTGATTCATGGAAATATTTGCTGGTGGCAACTGAGCAGGCGCAAGCCAGCATGGAGATGCTTACGCTATTTCTCGATGCGGTGATGATTGCCTCTGCCAATGAGCTTCACCTGACGAGTTTTCGTGAATATCCTGATTGGCAGTCTTTCAAGGCTCGGTTTGAGCTTGTGCACGTGCCCTATTTGCGCAAGTGCGCTGATGAGTTGTGTATTTACCAAAATCAGATTCCGCGTGCCCTCACGGGCGTCCATGTCGCTCCTCACGCATTGGATGTGGCTGCAAGGTGGGCGGTTTTGACCCGTTTAGAGGCGCCAAAGCCGGAGCGCTATTTGGAAAGCCAGCGAGACTTGCTGTTAGGTCTGACCCCGCTCGAGAAGTTAGAGCTTTATGAAGCGGGCACCATCCCAGAGCGCCTCAGTCAAAAAGAAGCGCGGGAATTAAGACAGCTGATCCCGAAGATTTACCATGAGTTCGACGACGATCTCGATTACGAAGGACGTTTTGGGGCATCGCCGCGTGAAGTGCGCATGATCATTTTGAATGCAGCGCAAAATAAGCACTATGACCACTTGTCGCCGGTTGCCGTGCTGGAAGAAATCGGTGGATTGGTGCGCGAAAAGTCCTCTTACGACTTTTTACGCCGCGAACCTGTTCGGGGCTATCGAGACGCCGGGCCACTGGCGGAGGTCGTTCGCCAGCACTACTTGCGTAAGCTTGACGAGGAAATCCGCACCGCTATGGGCCTGATTAAAACGGATTCCCATCTGCAGATATTTGAGCGTTACGTCAAAAATGTATCCGCATGGACAAGCCATGAGAGAATGCCCAATCCAGTCACTGGCAAGATGATGGACCCCGATGCTGACTTCATGACCCAGATTGAGAAGAGCTTGTTAGCCAAGGCAGAGACGCCAGACGAATTTCGCAAGTCTCTCATCGCGCAAATCGGTGCGTTTCGCCTCGAACATCCCGATCAACCCTTGGGCTATGAGGCTCTTTTTGGGGTATATCTTAAACGCATCAAAGAGGACTTCTACTTTCAGCAACGTAAAGTGATTGAGCATGTGCAGAATTGTTTTTTACAAGTAATCGATGCCGAAACATCATTAATCGAAGAAAAGGACCTTGCGCAAGTTAATATTTTGAGACAGAATATGCATGCTTTAGGATACACTGACTCGTCCGCAAAGCAGGCCATTGCCTATTTATTACGGTCAAAATTATAGAAGAATGTTATGTCGCGAATTGTTTTTTTTATGCTCCTCACGGGTTTGTTGTGCCCTGTTGGCTCCTCATCTACGCCGTTGACGGGGGCTATACGTGAATATTTGGCCACCCTTCCGCCTGAAAGTGAGTGGAGCGCTTTTGTTACCCAGTATAGTCCAGTATATGGAAATTATTGTGGGGCGGACTACGGCGATGCGACTTATGAGACGCCATGTTTGAGCCGTTTAGATTGTATTTGCAAGGAACATGATTTTGGCTACCACCTGCGCAAGTATGCAGAGGCCGATGCCAAATTTGTTCGGCAAGTTTTTGATGACCCGAAAATCAAATCCGACAAAAATCCCGACTATGAGACTTTCTTGCAACTGATGACAGCTACGCTGTTTGCTGGAAAAATTTCGGGCGAAAATTTGTATGATCAGGTAAAGGCGTTGTATGCAGAATATGAGACTAAACCCAAGGAAGCGAAAAAATCCCTCGAAGAGCTAATTGATGAAAACGCGGTTTTTAGAAAGAAGCTTGAGGAAATTAGATTAGAGCGCAAGAAATATGAAGAGGCGGAGGCAAAAACGCCACCGGCAAAGCCAAAAACAATGGCATTGTCTGTACGCCCCTTTGGCTTTTATCTCGGTTTGATTGGTGTGGACTATGAGGTAAAGGCGCTTGATTGGTTAAGTGTGCGTTCTTTCGTTGGTGGATGGCTATCGCCTCTTTTGGCACCGACCTATCTTCAGTTTTTTAGTAATCCTGAACTTGGCGTGTCTTTCGGTGCTGGCGCGAAGTTCTTTGTTATGGGCGAAGCGCTAAAGCAAGGCCTCTATGTAGAAAACCGTTATACTGCCAGTATTGAAGTGATCCCGAATGGAGAAGGCAGGGCATTTGGTATCACGCCAGCAGTGCTTGTGGGGTTTGACAAAGTATTTTCACTCGGCTTTCATGTGGATGTTGGACTGGGCATTGGCTATCACCAGTCGTTTCCCTTTCATGAGCAGCCTAGCGAAGCGCAGCTAAACTTGGGCGGGTTTGTGCCTGAGTTCCAGCTATCTGTTGGGTGGTCATGGTAAGTTGAAAATGTTATAATGGACAAATATGGAACGCACGCAGGACGTAAATGTTGATTCTTTCAAGCCGTTGCTAACCCCTTTGGAAGTTCGAGAGCGTATTCCCCAATCTGCAGCATCGCTACAGACTGTTGTTACGGCACGCCAAGCAATACGTGATATTTTGGAAGGCCGGGATAAGCGTAAGCTCTTGATTGTTGGGCCGTGTTCGATACATGATCCGCGGTCCGCTATCGAATACGCCCAGCGCTTGTTGGCGCTTTCAAAGCAGGTACAGGATAGTCTGCTTTTAGTGATGCGGACCTATTTTGAGAAGCCCCGCACTACGGTTGGCTGGAAAGGCTTCATCAACGATCCGTTTTTGGACCACTCATTTAACATGAATGAAGGCCTCTTGCGTGCTCGGCAGTTGCTTTGTGATATCACTGCCATGGGTGTGCCCGTTGGGACCGAGGCGTTAGAGCCGATCTCTCCACAGTATTTGTCGGATTTGGTGTCCTGGACTGCCATCGGTGCACGCACAGCGGAGTCACAGTCTCATCGCGAGATGGCATCTGGGTTATCTTCGCCGGTGGGTTTTAAGAATAATACCGATGGCAATATTCATGTCGCGATCAACGCGCTGAATTCAGCGTCGAAACCGCATCACTTTCTGGGCATTGATCATAATGGGCGAACGTCAATTGTTGCAACACGCGGAAACCAACATTGCCATTTGATTTTGCGTGGCGGCGGTGGCCGCCCCAATTACGATTCAGTGAGTGTGCGCCTGGCGCAAAAAGCGCTAAGTCAAGCAGGGCTTAATCCTGCCATCGTAATCGATTGCAGCCACGATAATACCAACAAAGACTACACGCTGCAGCCGGCGGTATTTGATGACTGCTTAGGTCAGGTGCTCAATGGCAATCATGCTATTGTTGGGTTCATGATCGAGTCTCACTTGTGCGAAGGCAACCAGCCGCTGAGCAAAGAGCTCAAGTATGGCGTTTCGATTACAGATGGCTGCGTGAATTGGGATATGACGGCGGAAATTATTTTGCGCGCGCATCGGCGTCTAACAGCGGCGCGCGGAAGCCAGGCGGTGTTTCACGGGATGATTGAGTCCGGCACTGAAGAGAAAGCGTAAACAGGACGATGCCAATCTTTTCGAAATTGATCTAGGTTCTCCCCTACTTGAGGGGAAAAGCATGCACATGCTTCAAATCATTTTGCTCGCCGTGATACAAGGCGCAGCGGAACTGTTGCCAGTTTCAAGTTCGGCGCACGTGATTATGGCTGAGAGATTAATGGGGCTTGATCCTTCGGCGCCAAAGATGACGTTCTTGCTTGTCATGCTGCATACAGGGACCATGTTTGCGGTGCTCCTGTATTTCTGGCCACGATGGAAAAAATGGAACGCTGATTTTGCCAAGATGGTATTGGTGGCAACTGCAGTGACTGGCGTGGTTGGGCTTGCCCTCAAGATGTTTATTGAAAAGGTGATTCTCGAGCACATGATGGGAGAGTCAGTGGGCGAGATCGAACAATTGTTTCGGAGCGCACCGTTGCTATCTGCCTCTCTCTTTGCGGTGGGAATTCTAATTCTGATTGCAGGACGAGCAGATGGAAAGAATGGCAGAAATATTCTTGCGCCAAAAGTATCTGTTCTCATTGGGTTCGTCCAAGGCTTGTGTCTACCGTTTCGAGGATTCTCTCGCTCAGGAGCAACGATTTCGACAGCGATGTTGGCTGGAATTCCGCGCAGGCTAGCGGAAGATTTTAGCTTTGCCCTCGCTGTGCTTTTAACACCGCCAGTGATTGTGCTTGAGCTCCACCGCTTGCTCAAGGCGTCTGGGGCGGGGCATATGTCACATGGAGAAATCGGCCATCTTATACTGCCGGGGCTTCTTGGGATGGTGTTTAGTTTTGCTTCTGGAATGCTGGCGCTGCGATGGCTTTCTGATTGGCTTGAGCATGGGCGATGGAAGTACTTTGGCATCTACTGTCTGTTCGCATCACTGTTGGTGTTCGTTTCCATTTGAAGCTAAGAGATTTCGCAGGGTAAATGGCATGATTCCACCTTGCTGGTAGTACTCGACGTCAATTGGCGTGTCTAAGCGCGCGATCAAATTGATTCGCGACTTGTTGTTGCCTCGCGTAATTTCAAGAATGCACTCCTGACCTGGCTCGACCTTGTTCTCGAGCCCAAGAACTGAGAACATCTCGTCTCCCTGAATGCCAAGACTCTCATGGCTTTCGCCGTCTCGAAATTCAAGTGGAAGCACGCCCATACCAACAAGGTTGCTGCGGTGAATGCGCTCAAAACTCCGCGCGACTACCGCGCGAACGCCGAGCAACAACGTTCCTTTGGCGGCCCAATCTCGGGAACTGCCCATGCCGTAGTCTTTGCCTGCAAAGACAATCAATGGAACGCCTTTCTTGGCATAGGTTTGACATGCATCGAAGATAGGTAAGATTGTTCCTTCCGGAATTAATTTGGTGAAGCCGCCTTCCTTGCCATCCGCCATTTTATTTTTGATGCGGACATTGGCAAATGTTCCGCGCATCATCACATTGTGGTTTCCTCGACGGCTTCCGTAGCTATTAAAATCGTTCTCTTTGACACCGAGGGACAAGAGGTATTTTCCAGCGGGAGAGTTTTTATCGAATGCGCCTGCAGGCGAGATGTGATCTGTGGTGACGGAATCACCAAATAGCGCCAGGCAGGACATGTTGTTTAACTCTTTCCTCGGTGGATTTTGCAGAGAAAAGTTCTCGAAGTAAGGCGGATTTTGGATATAGGTGCTTGTCGCCTCCCATTGAAAGCGAGGTCCCTTGATTCCCTTAATTTTCTTAAAGATAGGGCTGTCGTCGAGAATATGTGCGTAGCTTTGCTTAAAACTCTTTGGGTCAACGTGTTTGTTTATGTTGCTCTCAATTTCTTCGGGGGAGGGCCATATTTCATGCAAGAAGACGGGCTTGCCCTTTTTGTCAAGGCCAAGAGGCTCTTTGTCGAGATCAATATCTACGCGGCCAGCAAGAGCAAACGCCACGACCAGAGGAGGCGACATGAGAAAATTGGCTTTGACGGCGCTGTGAATGCGTGCTTCAAAATTGCGATTGCCGCTGAGAACGCTGGCGGTGATGAGATCGTTTTCTTGAATTGCTTTCTCGATGGATTCATCGAGAGGGCCGCTGTTGCCAATGCATGTTGTGCAACCGTAGGCGACTAGCTCAAAGCCCAGCGTATCGAGATATTTTTGCAAACCCGATTGAGTCAGATAGCCACTCACCACACGTGAGCCTGGTGCGAGGCTGGTTTTCACAGCATGATTCACGCGAAGGCCTTTCTCGACGGCTTTCTTAGCGAGAAGCCCGGCGGCGATCATGACGGAGGGGTTGCTGGTATTTGTGCAGCTTGTAATAGCAGCAATGACGACCGAGCCATGTGTGAGAACTGTGTGACCGGGCTGGTCAGAATATCCAGGATCGACCTCCACATGGGTGAAAGGGCGATTCATGACCATCTCAGATTCACTCCAACCCGTTGTCGCAGCATTGTTCTCGAGAACAGATGTTCCCCCCGACGCATGTTCGGAATGAAGCGAAAATGAGCCGTCAGTGTGTAGCTTGACGTGCGGGGAGTTCTCCGCTGACTTCCCATATCCGCCAGCTGAAACCGGGTTCGCCAACGTTTCTTGGAATTTCTGCCTCAACTCAGACAAATCAATGCGATCTTGAGGGCGCTTTGGCCCAGCTACGCATGGCGTGATAGAAGACAAATCGAGCGAGACGACTTTGGTAAAATCAACTTCATCTTTTTTTGGAATGCCAAATAATTGTTGTGCAACAAGATAGTCTTTAACGATTGCAACTCTGTCGGGTTCTCTGCCTGTCATCTTCAGGTAATCAAGTGTCTTTTCATCGACGGGAAAAAATCCCATGGTTGCGCCATATTCCGGCGCCATGTTGCCAATTGTGGCTCGGTCAGCAACCGTTAAACTCGCCGCCCCTTCGCCATAGAATTCAACAAATTTATCGACGACGTTCTCTTTTCGTAGCATTTGCGTGATGCGCAGGGTGAGGTCTGTGGCGGTAACACCTGGTCTGAGTTTGCCACTCAAGTGCACACCAATGACTTCGGGCATTTGAATTGTCACCGGCTGCCCAAGCATGGCAGCTTGTGCCTCGATTCCCCCAACGCCCCATCCGACCACACCGAGTCCGTTGATCATTGTTGTGTGCGAGTCGGTACCAACCAGCGTGTCCGGGTATAACAGTGTCTGCTGACCAATTTTCTTTTCGATGACGACGGGCGCGAGATATTCCAAATTGATTTGATGGCAAATGCCAATGCCTGGCGGCACGGCTGTAAAAGCGTTGAACGCTTGGCCGCCCCATTTGAGAAATGCGTAGCGCTCCAGATTGCGCTCGAACTCCAGTTTCAAATTGTACTGAAAAGAATCTGAGGTGCCCGCGCGATCGACTTGAACAGAGTGATCGACGATCAAATCGACCGGAACCTGTGGTTCGATAATAGATGGATCAGCGCCGTTTGCTGCTGCTGCATCACGCATCGCTGCAAGGTCAACAAGAAGGGGAACGCCGGTAAAATCCTGCAGTAGGACGCGGGAAACAACGAAGGGAACTTCTCCCTTTTGACTTGCTTTGGTTCCCCATTTGGCCAAGCGCAAGATGTCTTCTTCTCGGACGCGCTTGCCGTCGCAATTGCGCAGAAGGGACTCCAACATCACGCGAATGGAAATCGGCAGGCGGTTTATTGCGCCTATTCCCTGTCGCTCCAATTCGGGAAGTGCATAAAAGTGCAGCTTTGTTCTCGGAAGTGTTTTGAGAGAACCGAGCGTGTTCTTTAAGGTGGTCATACGTCAGCCTCAGCTTGCAATTTGTTTAAAGTACGTCTGGAAGATATTTTCTCACTTCTTCTGGTTTTAAGGAAATGATGTTTTTGTGGATCTCCCCGACGACGAGACTTGTGACTCCCTTATCCATGTGCTCGCGCAGGATCCCCAGAAATACTGGGTTGGCGATAAGATAGAGGCGGCTAAAGAGACCTTGTTGTCTTGCCGCTTCTAATCGACGACAGATCTCCAAGGCAAAGAGTCCTTCTTCCACCTCGTGTTGCGTGTGCGGCCGTTCCATTGCATTGCTTGTATGGCCGGTGCTGGCAAATGAGCGACCAGCTCTATCTGAAACAAGATCGTGCTCCCGCGTGCGACTCTCGGGATGCGTAAGGACTTCCACCTCCATGAGACCGTGCGGATTTTTTGCGGCAAAAATTCTCGCCATGGTAGCACTTGCAACTATGATCCAAACTTTTTTTCCCGTCATGAAGCCAACCCCATCTGCTCTCATGATAAGTTTTCGGCAACCTAATTGCAATTTCCCATGTTAAGGGAAAGCAAACGCTGAAATATCTTGGGGTGCCTTCCAAGAAATTGGATCGCTGCGGATTGTCTGGCCGGAAATTTTGCAAGTAAAAGGGCGAGCCTGGTGGTCATGTAATAATGCCGCACCAATTTTCGATATGATTGCTGGAAAGATGGAAGATGTGCAAGCTTGATAGCCTGCGACAGGGCTAAGCTGATCCCTTCGCCCGTAATCGGATCCAGATAGCCAGCTGCATCGCCGATGAGAACAATGTTGTGAGCGACTTGAGCGCGGGTGATTTGGTGGAGCGGGCCAATTGCTCTTGTTGGGCCGATTGGTGTTGCTCTCACAAGTTTCTGGGCAAGTTTTGGAAATTGGTCGAGGAGTTTTGTAAGCAGAGGGCCCTTGCTTAGATTGCCGGGGCTCCACAAGAAAGCGATACCAATTTCCTCGAGGCCAAGAGGAGTGACATAAGCCTCCACGCCATTTTGCCAATGAATCTCGACATGATCTGTCCAAGGTTTGATGGCGTAGTGCTGCGTTGTTCCCCACCGCATGAGAGAACTCTTAGAGCCTTGTAGTCCGGCAAAACGTCTGACTCTTGAGTGCAAGCCATCTGCTCCGACGAGTAGGCTAGTCTGAATTTGCCTATCGCCGAGCTTGATTGAAAACCCGCCATCTTGACGGCAGATACCACCTACTTCGCAACCTATGTGAATAGAAAGCCTGTGACATTGCTGTGCGCGATTATAAAGCGCTTGAGACAACGCTGTACGGCGCACGCCAAGCCCCGGCCCCTCAGCAAAGGCAGCCTCTGCTTGTTCGCCGTTGCTCGCGATGTAGCGAATGCCCCGAATTGGATGCGTTGCGTTGTGATCAATCAGATCGTAGATGCCTAGACGTTTGAGTGCGGCAACACCCGTTGGCATGATTCCCTCGCCACATGCCTTATCGATGGGATAGCTTTGCTTTTCGCAAAGCATCACTTGCAAGCCTTGCTCCGACAATACAATCCCGGCAGCAAGGCCTGCTGGCCCGCCTCCGACAATGAGCGCATCTACTTTCGTTGCTAAAGCCATCGGGGCAAAAACCGAGGACGTTTGCGAAAGACAAAACTATACTCGCTGTCTTCTTCGAGGCCTTTCTCCTCTTCTCGAATGCGCTTGATTAGGAGCAATCCGTTGGCAACTGTAAAAAAAATGCACGTGAAATATGCCGAATGCAAAAGCGGCAATGCAAAAATCTCGAGGATCACACCAAGGTAGTTGGGATGGCGAATATAGCGATAGATGCCTTTGTGCACAGGCAGCTCTCCGGGAAGCGTCATGATCCGCACCGTCCAGCGCGAGCCCAGAGTTTTGATGGCGTGATGACGCAGCCATTGTCCGAGCAGAAAGAATGGCAATGCCGATAACGCCAGCGACAAGTGAAATGGGCGACGGAGCAACAAGACTTCGATCACCATGCTCATCAGCCACAAAATATGCAGCGCACGCATGATGGCAAAATGCCCCGGAGCATGTTCACGACCACCAGCGCGGAGGATAAATGCTTCGTTGCGTTTGCTGAGCTTGAGTTCGAGTAGCCGTTGAATACCAACCGCAATGACAGTTGTGATGAAAACGCATTCTGTCACCATTGTACCAGAATTACCTCCGCGCAAAATCCTGGCCCCATGGCCAAAATCACGCCGCGATTTCCTTCGACGGGCTTTCTTGTGGCAAGCGTTTTTTCCAAAATGGCAAGAACGGAAGCGGACGAAAGATTGCCAATGTCTCGGAGTGATTCTCGGCTAATATCGAGTGTACCTTCCGGCAGCCCTAGTCCTTGCTCGAGCGCAGTGATGACTTTGGGCCCACCAGGATGGGAAACCCACACATCGATGTCGGGGATATCGAGTCCGTGTCGTTTGAGAAATGCTTTTGCTGGTCCGGGGAGAACATGTTGTGCCATTCCAGGAACGTCAGCGCTGAGAACAATCTTGAAACCTGTGTTGGAGAAATTCCATCCCATGACATGTTCTGTTTCAGGAAAGAAGATAGACTCGTAGTCAATGATTTGAGGCTGGCCGCGCTTTGCGAGCCGATGTTCATCTCCGACCAAGAGCACGGCGGCCACACCGTCACCAAAGAGGCCACTCGAGATCATGTTGGCGACCGACAAATCGCCTTTCTGGATGGTCAGCGAGCAGAGCTCTACAGAGAGCAAGATCACAGCTTCTGTCGGGTGGCCTTTCAAGTAGTCCGCTACCCGTGCGATACCGGCTGCGCCGGCCACGCAGCCGAGGCCAAAGAGTGGTACGCGTTTGAGACTCTGGCGAAAATGCATACGATTGACAAGACGTGCATCAATGGATGGGACGGCAAGGCCAGTCACAGTAGTGAAATACAACGCAGAGACATCCTTGGCTTCTAGATCTGCCTTGGTGAGAAGATCGCGAATGCAGGCCTCTCCCAACGCGAGCGCACATTCGCCCCACGCGATATTTCTGTCCTCAAAATCTTTTAGCTTCCGATAGTCTTCCATTGGCAAGGCGAGATAGCGGCCTTTCACTGAGACAGATTGGTGCAAGCGCTGCAGGACTTTGGGATTTAAAGATGCGCCATCGAGATAGCCGATGAGCCCTTCAGTGAGTTCTTCTTGGCTATGGTACTGCGCGGGGAACGTTGTTTGCGTCTCGACGATATATGCCATTTGCAGGAGAATACCGAAGCAGACTTTTTGCTGCAACCAAAATATGCGTGTGTGCGCTACCCTTTAAGACTCGATCAACGACGGGAGAATATGCAAATGTTCGGAAGAATTTGGATGCCCTTGTTTATTGCCCACTTGAGTGTTGTGCCTGCATGGATGGCAAATGCAGATTCGCCACAGTTTCAAGTCTGTGAGAGTACGTCTCTTCCAAGCAATTTGCCAAAACAGAACTTCACGAATAGCTATCACGGCGTTCTCGCTCTGATGTCTGCACATCATAGCGCATCTGATGAGATTGCCGTCCTCGGTCAGGGCGGTCAAATTACAGGGCATTTCAGCTATGGTCCTCTTAGAACAAATCTACATGGCGAACGTATCGAGGTCTTGATCGATAATTGCCAAGGTGGATATCGCATCTTGGGCAGCGGAGCGACAGACCACGACGGGCGCTTCAATCTGGATCTCACTCCCGAGCAGCTTCCTCCAGTCGGTCGTTTTGCTATTTATCAGCGTGTGGTCGGAGATAACACCGTTGCGAAGTCTACTCTGCGCGTACTGCCGCGGGGTACGCATCTGGTGGTGTTTGACCTTGACGGGACACTCACAACATCATCAACTGAAATGGTGCGATCGGTTGTGGAGAATATTTTGAACCATGGATACTCCCCGCAGGCCAGATCTGGAGCGCAAGAAGTCACTCGGCAGATCTACAATACGCTGGGATACGAGGTCGTCTATCTTTCTGCTCGGATATACCCATTGACAGATCTGACCAGAAGTTGGCTCTCTAATTTTGTACCCGGAACGATCCGGATGGCAGAGCACCTATCAGAAGTATTTGGCAACAACGATGCTGCCGGTGAGTATAAAGCAAAATACATGCTCAAATTAGCCAGCCAGGGGCTGAAGATTGATGCCGGGTATGGAGATCTTCTCTCCGATATTTATGCGTACAAAAAAGCTGGCATCGCTCCCGGGAGCATTTTCATGTTAGGTGCCAACGGCGGTGCCGAGGGCACGGTCGATCTCGGGGATGGATACGACGCGCATATCAGGCAGCTGCAAAGCGCTCGCCGAGTTTCGCAGCCTTTTGTACGTTAATGACGAAAATGGCGCTCTTCGGTAAACACCATGGCAATATCGTGGGCGTTTGCTGCGGCGATCACATCTTCGTCGCGCTTCGAACCGCCTGGCTGGGCAATTGCGGAAATTCCCGCTGAGGCGGCTTCTTCGATACCGTCGGCGAATGGGAAAAATGCATCGGAGCCAAGCGCACACCCGCTTAACTGGTGATTGAGTTGCTTGGCCTTGTTGATGGCAATGCGCACGGAGTCGACGCGGCTTGTTTGCCCGGCGCCGGCTGCTAGTAGCTGATGCTCCGAGCACAAGGTAATCGCATTGCTCCGGGTTGGAATGCTCAGGCGAAAAGCTAAGTCGAGTGCCTTCCACTCATGCTCACTCGGTGTTCTGTTGCTGACAACTCTCGCCGAACGCATCCCTAAAAACGGATAGTCATGCGTCTGATGCAAATATCCGCCGGCGATGCTGCGACAGGATTCTTCGGGAAGCTTAGATGTGAGCAGATTCGAAAGGCTAAGCAGGCGTAGATCTTTTTTGCGAGAAAAAATGCCGAGAGAATCTTCGGAGAATGAAGGTGCGAGAACTAACTCGAGGAAAATTGGGGAAAGACTGCTGGCTGTCCGCCCATCCACTTCGTGTGACAAAGCCACGATGCCGCCAAACGCGCTCGTAGGATCGCTGGCGATCGCCCGTTCACTGGCATCACGAAGCGTTATTCCGAGAGCCGCACCACAAGGTGTTCCATGCTTAATGACGATCGCGCCAAACTGATCATCGCTTCGTCCATCCATGAGACATCTCAGCGCAAAAAAAGCTGCATCTGCGTCAAGCAAATTGTTGAACGATAGTTCTTTGCCTTGCAGTGGCTTTTGCGTCGCGAGCGCTAATTCATCTCGGGGATTAGGCCGTACACGGGCCTTTTGATGCGGATTCTCCCCATAGCGCAAGATCACTCCTTCAGTTGCGAGCGCCCCAAGAATCGCTTCATCATATGCAGCCGTGCGCGCAAAGACGCGCATCGCAAGCTGTTGGCGATAGGGTCTCGTCGAGCCTCTGCTTAACTGGAACTGTTGCAAAAACTCACCGTATTGCGCTGGATCACAGAGCACTGCAACAAAGTCGTGATTTTTGGCCGCAGATCGCAGCATGGCCGGTCCGCCGATGTCGATGTTTTCGATCAGCGTCTCACGGGTGACCCCTGGCTTTTTTGCGACTTCCTCGAACGGGTAGAGATTGACCACCAGAAGATCAATCGTGGGTATTTTCTGCTCATCCATGGCACGCATGTGTGCAGTATTATCTCGACGTCCCAGGAGACCCCCGTGGATGCGCGGGTGCAGCGTCTTGATGCGCCCATCCATCATCTCGGGGAAGCCAGTGACATCTTGTACATCACGAACGGGAATGCCTTGTTCCCGCAAAAAGCTGGCAGTACCGCCGGTGCTCAGAATCTCCACGTTTTGATCAGTTAAAACGCGCGCAAGATCAACGAGACCGGTTTTATCGGAGACGGAAATTAGTGCACGGCGAATGGGAATGCAGTCAAAATTTTCCATAAGCCAGTGATAATTGATTTTTTCACGCTTGCAATGCGTTATTCCGCTTCGCCACTGCCGCCTGCTTCATCCCATTCGGCGAAAGATCCGAGCTCTTCGGTGGATTGGGGCTCTCCCTTCAGTTTCTCAAGTCCCGTAATTTCAAGTTGGCGAATGCGCTCGCGGGTAAGATTCATGATCTTGCCAACTTCTTCCAGGGTAGCGCCGCCGCGTTCCGCAACATCTAGTGCGCAAGTCTCTTCGAGCTCCCATACTTCTTTGCCTGGGAAATTATACTTTACAGATCCAGTTTCAGTGTTGACATCAAGATATAAGTGATGTCTGCAAGAGACATATAGACAAGGGCGAGCTATTTTTTGGCAGTCTTTTCTGTACTGTGGATGTGAAGACTCAACAATGTGCAGCAACTCTCCGCGCGAGCGCATTTGTTTGTGTTCTCGTCGAAGTTGTTTCGACGACACCGTACAGGATCTCTGCTTATTTTCTCTATCGTCGGTCAAAATCCCCCCGCTCATTATTTATTATACTATATAAGCTTACCTAAAATTCAAATTAGCCGTCAATAGTTCTTGGCAATCATAATGCACGGCGGTTATAAGAAGCAGATGGAAAATTCCTTAGCGGAAAGTTTGATCGCGCGTCTCGAGATGATGAAGGAAGCGAAGATGGAGTATTTGCCGATACCAAAAGGGAAAACGCCGGAGCAAAAGCTGGCTTATCTACGCGACGAAATTGTTGGCAACTGTCAACGTTGCAAGCTGGCAACGGGGCGTACCAATCTGGTTTTCGGCGCAGGCAATGCACGTGCAGAACTGGTCTTTGTGGGCGAGGCCCCGGGTGCAGAGGAAGACAAGCAAGGTGAACCTTTTGTCGGTCGCTCCGGTCAACTTCTCACAAAAATGATCGAGGCTATGGGCTATCAGCGCTCCGACGTTTATATTTGCAATGTGGTGAAATCGCGTCCACCAGATAATCGGGATCCGGAGCCGGACGAAGTCGCAGCATGCGAACCGTTTCTAAAAGCGCAGCTTTCGATCATTCAGCCGAAGGTGATTGTCGCGCTCGGTCGTTATGCTTGCCAGTGTTTGTTGCGCACGACGACGCCTTTGAGCAAAATTCGAGGCGAATGGGCGAGCTATGAAGGTATTGCGTTGATGCCTACATTTCACCCGGCGTATCTGCTTCGTAATCCTCCGGCAAAACGTGAGGTTTGGGAAGACTTGCAGAAGGTGATGACCCGTTTGAAGGGATGAACGATGCAGTTCAAAGACTATTTCTCGAAGCAAGCATCTCAGTACAGAGAATTTCGTCCCCATTATCCGCCGGAGCTCTTTGCCTATTTGGCAGGCCTCACCAAACATCATGATTTGGCATGGGATTGCGCGACCGGAAACGGCCAGGCAGCTTTGGGCCTTGCGCCATACTACGCACAGGTGATCGCGACAGACGCAAGCCGTGCGCAACTCGAGCAAGCAACCCAGGATCCGAAGATCCGTTATAAGCTTTTACCTGCAGAACAAACAGATATCGCATCAAGCTCCGTCGACTTAGTGACAGTGGCACAAGCGCTGCACTGGTTTGATTTTGATCGCTTTTTTGCCGAAGTACGTCGGGTTGCTCGGCCAGATGCAGTGATTGCAATTTGGGGCTATTCGCTGATGAAGTTTGGCGTACCTGCGCTCGATGGGCTGGTCGCGCATTTTTATGACGATGTGCTATGGAAGGGTGGCTATTGGCCGGAGCAAAGGCGTTATTTGGACGAAGAATATGACACGATCCCGTTCCCGTTTGCGGCTCTTACGCCGCCAGTAATCACTCTTCGCGTAAAGTGGAATTTCGAGCGCTTTTTACAATATTTAGGCACTTGGTCGGCGGTACAAAAGTTCAGGGACAGCAAAGGTTTTGATCCAGTCGCACATCATCTGCGCGAGGCGCTTTTTCAGGCTTGGGGTGAGCCCTCTGAGCCGCGCGAGCTGAGCACAGATCTCCTCATGCGTGTCGGGCGGGTTAACGCTTCTCGATCGGAATAAACGTTTTGCCCATTGGCCCCACATACAACGCTTCAGGACGCATGATGCGGTTATCTTTGAGCTGCTCGATGATATGCGCTGCCCACCCAATGGTGCGCGCGATGGCAAAAATCACTGTAAACATTTCGGGCTCTATACCCATCGCATAATACGTCGACGCCGAGTAAAAATCGACATTCGGGTTAAGCTTCTTCTTGGCCATCATGAGCGACTCGAGCTTTTCGCTCATCTCAAACCACTTCACATTCCCGGCGCGTTCGCCCCATTCCTTCGACATACGCTTTAAGTGCTTCGCACGCGGGTCGATGGTTTTGTACACGCGGTGTCCAAATCCCATTACTTTGTGCTTTTCGCCCAGCGCTTTTTCGAGCCAAGGCTCGACGTTAGCGACCGAGCCGATTTCTTGCAGCATGGCCATCACTGCAGTGTTAGCGCCACCATGCAGTGGGCCTTTTAGCGAGCCGATAGCAGCTGTCATGGCAGACACCATGTCGGAGAGACTGGAGATTACACAGCGTGCGGTAAATGTGCTGGCGTTAAAGCCGTGGTCTGCGTGCAAGACCAATGCGGTATCGAGTGTTCGGGCAACAACATCTTCTGGCTTTTCGCCGCGTGACATTTTCAAGAAGTTCGCTGCATGGCCAAGCGACATATCAGGCTCGACCAGTTTACCGCCTGAGCGAGTTCTACAAATTGCGGCTGCAATTGTTGCCGTTTTGGCCACCAGCGCAATCGCGTGTTTGCGCAACGTGCTTGGCTCGAGCGAGTCGACATCGGGAAGGTAGCCCGAAAGCATCGATACGCCGGTACGTAAAAGCGCCATGGGATGTTCATCGGTCGGAGCGTGCACGACAAAATCAAGCACGGGTGCGGGCACTGCGCGCTCGGCTTTGAGCGCGCGATCCATGTCGAGAAGCTGGGCCTTATTGGGCAGCTCTCCATGCAGAAAGAGATGGCAGATTTCTTCGAATGAGCAGCGCGCGACTTCATCGATGTGGTAGCCGCAATAAACTAGGATGCCGTTGGTGCCATCGACATGCGAGAGCTCAGTTTTCTCGACATAGACGTCTTCTAGCCCTTTGGGCGCAAGTTGGATTTCAGCCACAGCACAAGCTCCTCAAATTCCGCAAGTGTAAGCGAGATAGCAAAAGTCACGGTTATTTGCAACCGAGCAAATCACTTGCGATCTTGCGCTGCAATGACGACGCTGAGTTCGCTTTCGGTCACCGGGCCTTGTTTTGTCCAAGCGACTTTGCCTTGTGCATCGATCACAAACGTTGTTGGCAACGAGGATGCGCCCCAGTGCTGGAGAGTGTGTGAGTCGACCCAAACAACGGGGTAGTCCACATGAAAGCGTTTGACGACTTCCGCCACGTCCTTCGCCGGGCTATCAATCGCCAAGCCAACGAATACTGCTTTGCCTTTCAAATTGTGCGCAGCTTGGACAAGTTCTGGCAGCTCATACATGCACGGAGGGCACCAGGAGGCCCAAAAGTTGACGACCAGAATTTTTCCTGCAAAGTGCGAAAGGGGCCAGGTTGTACCATCATAGGAGTGCACTTGGGTGGAGAGCGGTGCTGGTTGTCCGGTTGGGATCAATTCATCACCATAGTTAAAGACAAAATAAGCGATGACCAGCGCGGCACTTGCATAGAGAGCAATGCGGAGCCATTTGGTGAGGTGAGCCATGGTTGAAATTGTATCAGGCCATTGACAGAAAGCAACCAAACGATAAAACCAACGCACCTCGCGCCCGTAGCTCAGCTGGATAGAGCATCAGACTACGAATCTGGAGGCCGCACGTTCGAGTCGTGCCGGGCGCACCAATTAACCCTTCAAATCATCTTTAAGAAACCCTATTGCTCTATTGGCAACGGTGCGAGCGATTTCTTCCAAAGAACTTCGTTTTGCCATTGAGCAAACATTTAAACATCGACGAACTCATGCGATTCCAAACTCAATGCCAATACCGCTTTTACCACGCATAGCCGATGCCCAAAGCAAGTTTGGGCGCAACACCAAATACGGGTTCTGATGGAACGGTTTTTCCCGCGGGTGATGTGGTTGAGGTGTTTCCGTAATAGCCACCACCAGCACCAAGTCCTACATCGAGAATTAAGCCGAAATCAAACGCATGCGTGTAGCCAGCAATAGTCGCTAACTCAACAATAGCGCTTGTAGTGGATGGGGAGAAGCCCACATGTAGCTCTGGCTTTAGGTAAAAGCCCTGCAATGATTTTTGCTGCAGAAAAGAGTGCGAAAAATAGTATTTTATGCCGGCACCCGTAATAAACGCGTCTTTTCCGCCGAAAGTATGGGTATGGAGAATAGCTCCATAGAAAGCGGGGATCGTAAGTGACACATCTTTGGCAAAAGCGTACTCAAAGTTAGCTCCCACCAATCCCACGACGGTTCCCACCCAAGGCGGCAGTCCCCATTGGCCATGTAACATCACGGCGAAGGTTTTGTCGTCAGATACGGTTGCCATGGATGTAAGAGAAAAAAATAATATTGCAATAAAGAGCTTTTTCATGGCCATGGAACTATCATCTCAAAGCAGCAGGGTCAAGTAGGCAATCAAGGCTTCAACAGCGACGGTCATGCATTCTCATGGCGCACAGACTTGCCAGAACGTACCGACTGCGATAGGCGCAACATGATGCTCAGAATTATCTGCCTACTCAGCCTTCTTACCCTAGGTTGCGCACAAACCTTTGTCCATGAACAATCTATATCGGTGTCCTTTTCACCTAACGCCGGAGCCACAGCCGCCGTTGTAGACCTTATTTCGCAGGCCAAGCACCGCATTCGGGTAGCAGCCTACGGCTTCACATCCAAGGAAATTGCCAAGGCTCTGCTTGAAGCTCATAAACGCGGAGTAGATGTTCAGGTGGTGCTTGATAAGAGCAATGCCACAAGCAAATATAGCTCAGCCACTTTTCTCGCCAATGTTGGGATTCCTGTTCGCATCAACTACAAGTACGCCATCATGCACAACAAGTTTATGGTCGTCGATGATGTGACGACTGAAACTGGCAGTTTTAATTTTACTAAAGCTGCCGAGCTGCATAATGCTGAAAACCTAATTGTTTTGCGCAACCATCCAGATATTGGGATGCAGTATCTAGACCAATGGCAAATGCTTTGGGATGAGGCAGAACCTTATCAAGCTAAATATTGATATTGGGAGGCAATGATTCCTCATGGAGAGCAGGGTCATGTAAGAACGGATCCTCCATTGGAGGAGGAGTCTTTTCTATCTTTTCTGGCATTTCTTCCGTCATGAACATGCGCGCCGAGACAATCTTCCAATGGCCATCGCATTTTTTTAACATCCACAAACAATGATGATGCGTAGGGGGCAGCACTTTGCCATCTTTGTTCAGTATATTTGACAGATCATTGCGTGAATCGACGAAAACAGTGTCAGGTGAGATCCACTGCACATCGTTTACTGTAATGGTGATGTGACTCTTTCTGAGGTCACTACGCCGCTGAGCATGAAAGATCTTCTCCACGCCGGTTCTGTTTATGCCCCATTGCCCCCAAGTATCGATGAGGTCGCCATCCGGTAGCCAGAAAGACGCTATTTTTTTGGAATCGTGCGTTTTCCATGCAGCGCTGAGCGAGTTCAAAAAGTTCTGCACGTCCCCTTCAGGATCCTTTTTTTGCACCGGCGCGGCTGCGGAGAGGAGGAGCATGAGGGACGCTAGTAGCAGTCTTTTGAACACGCAGCTTCCTTCTAGAAAATAGCTCTGAGAACTCCATTAATCACTGCTAAAACCAGGGCAAAAACCAGTGCCCACCAGAAGTTGTCCACAGAAAAGCCAGGGACAATCTTGCTGACTCCCATCACAAGAAGGCCAATGATGACGAAGGTGAGTAAACCAAGCGTTAAAATGTTGATCGGAAGCGTGATAAGGAGCAGCACCGGCAAAATCAGCGCGTTAGCAATGCCTAAGACAATTGCAACGACGAGGGCATTCCAAAAGGTGCCCACATGTACGCCAGGGAGAATGTAAGCGGTTACGCCTACTGCGATGGTGCTTAATAATAGGGAAATGAGCGCTTGCATAGGAAGGCCTCCTAGTAGAATGTCTACTTGAATTTAGCCCGATTTTTAATATTGTGCAAATATTGTTCCGTAGATCTTAATTGTTATTTGTATGAACCCGTGCAAAGTCGATAAATCCGCGCTCAATATTGACGTCAACTAACTTTAGGCGAACTTTATCGCCCACATCGAGTCCGTGTTGGCCATGGACAACCATACCATCTACGGGCGGGTAAAGAACGCGGGCCCAAGTCCCTTTGTCGGACACTCCAACAACGATGCCATCGAATTGTTTTCCGATCTTTGATTTCAGAAAGGATGCAGAAATGGATTTTCGTACCTGGCGTTCCACTTTTTCCGCAGCATCTTCCTGCGTGGTGCAATGTGATGCCAAGGCACGGAGCTCGCTCACGTCATAGGGTGCCGCCTCTTTTTTCTGAGCAGCCATTAACAAACGTTGGGCAATGAGATCCGGAAAACGGCGATTGGGCGCTGTCGAATGCGTGTAGTCTTGAACAGCTAAGCCAAAGTGCCCTAAGGGCGCTTCTCCTGGCATTTCCAAGGCATACTCGCCTCGTCCTAAAAGCTTAACGATAGAGAGCGAGAGATCGGGAAAGCGCAAAGGATCTGCAGCTTTTTGCCTTGAAAGAAATTCGGAAAGGGCTTTCGAGTCAGGCTGATGAGGGAGCTTTTCGCCTAAATCTCGTGCAACTTGAACAATTCGTTCCCAGCGCTCTGGCGCGCGAACGACGCGTCGAAGTGCTGGAAATCCTGCGTCGGTCAGATATCGCGCTGTGGTACCGTTTGCCGCGATCATGAAGTCTTCAATGAGCTCTCTCGCTCGATTTTTCCTTTCGTATTTCAGGTCGATAACCTGACCGTCCTTCATCACCGCATGAGGCTCTATCGTCTCTAACTCCAGAGCACCGTGCAAATAGCGAAGGCATCTCATTTTTTGGGCGACCTGATCTTGCATGCGCAGTTGTTCGTCCATGCCTTCCACCCGACGCGCTGCTTCAGGCAATGGTCCGTTTCCTTCGAGCCAATCGGAAACGCTGTTATAGGCAAGCTTGGCCTGATTTCGCACAAGCGCGCGGTAGACCGTTGAGCTCTCAACTTCCCCCTTTTGGTTGACCACCATCTCCATGATGAAAGCAATTCGCACTTCACCTTCCGATAAGGACGTCAGATTGGTCGACAACTTTTCGGGAAGCATCGGAAAGACTTTTACTTCGGTATAAACCGACGTTGTATTGCTTTTTGCGTGCTGATCGATGGGCCCACCGATTTTAACGACCGCACCCACATCGGCCACGCCGACACGTATTTTTACCCCACCGGTGGGGAGACTCTCAGCCACGGTGACTTGGTCTAAATCCATCGAGTCATCGTTGTCGATAGAGCACCAGAGAAAATGGGTCATATCGGGGAGCTTCTCATTTTGCTCTGTTGCACCCGCGGTGATCCCCGCGAGTTCCCGAAGCGCATTCTTGGGAAAATCCGGTTCAAGACCGCGTGATACCATTGCCAGACGAGCAATATCCAGAAGGCTATGCGTCATCGAAACACCGCCTTCGCGATTGCTGGGCAGGCTGTTTCTTTCTTCCTCGGTAGACGGTTCTTGAGGAGTTCAAATGCTGTTTGAACATCATCTACGTGGTGAATCAGATTTAGATCTTTTGTGTCGATCATCCCACGCTTTGCGAGGAGGTCGAAATTAATGATGTCTTTCCAGTATTCCGAGCCGTAGAGAAGAATGAGCACTTGGCGATCGATCTTTTGCGTTTGCGCGAGCGTTAGCGTCTCCATGAGCTCGTCCATCGTCCCGAACCCTCCAGGAAAAACAACGAGCGCACGCGCAAGGTGGGAAAACCACAATTTACGCATAAAGAAGTAGTGAAACTCAAATGTAAGCGAGGGTGTCACATAGGGGTTGGGGCGCTGTTCATGAGGCAAGCCGATGTTAAATCCGATGGTGGCACCACCTGCATCCGCAGCACCTCGATTGGCTGCTTCCATAATACCGCCGCCTCCGCCCGAGCAGATCACAAAGCGCTTAGAATCTTCGAGGCTGGATGACCACTCAGTAAGAAGCCGCGCTAATGAATGCGCATCTTTGTAGTAGTGGCCAAGTGGTCCATCTTCCGTCAGTCGGGCAGAACCAAAAAAAACGATGGTGTCATGAATCTTCTCTCGCTGGAGCCTATAGTAGGGCTCGAAGTACTCGGCAAGTATGCGAAGCGGTCTGCCATCGCCACTGTCTAGAAATTTCCGGTTGTAATAGGCTGGTTCAACAGTTATGGGCTTATCGGAGCGACTCATAATTTAGACCCCTCTATCCCATTGCCGCGTTTTTGCTGCGGCGATGAAGGCATGCATGTCCTGAACCGATATAATACCGGCATCGTTGTCGATAGCTGCTTTGTCCAAAAGCAACTGGCCGCCGCTATCGACACCGATGGCTTTGAGATGGTTGAAAGCGTCGCGAACGAAATCTATGGCCGCACTGTCCTTCGCCAATGTGTTGGCGCCTGCATCTGACAACACAACGACAACTGCATCGAAGAGAACAGACGGAGTACCGGCTAGCTGTCCATCGGCTTCTGTCAGCGAGCCATCTGCAAGTACGACGCCACTAATTTTTGGCGCTACGATTTTGATCTTCGCCCCAGCGGTACCAATGGCTTTCTTCATTTTTGCGATGACTGCGCCGTCTGAGCCGTCCGCGATCAAGATAGCAATTGCGCGCCCCTCGAGCGTGTCTTTCATTTTGCCGAGAATTTGCAATGCGGGCGAGGGATCCAAGTCTTGCACCGCTGCCAGCGTAGGCGGAGCATCGGGCATCGCAGCCAATCCGAGACCATCTGCTACACGGCGCGCGAGGTCTTCTTCGATGTGACGCAAATGCCCGACTATCGCTTTGCGAATATGTGGATGCTCGACTTTAGACAACTCAAAGATTAGAGCAGAGCTAATATGTGCCTGTTCGTAGATTGTCTGACTGCGGTAGAATTGACGGGCCTGGCTATAGTGGTCGGCAAAGCTCTCTGCGCGAATGCGGCCCTTTGCACCGACTTCTTCTACCGCTGCGCTATGAAAGCCCTTGCTCGGCGACTCGCGCGGAGATTCCTCGGAGAGGGAATTGGGCTCATACGCCACGCGTCCCTTTGGTTGGCCCATCTGCATATGGCCATCACGCTGGTGGTTTGAGAAAGGGCACTTTGGTGCATTGACTGGAATTTGGTGAAAATTCGGTGAACCCAAACGAGAAAGTTGCGTATCGAGATAGGAGAATAAACGTCCTTGCAGCAGTGGATCATTAGAGAAATCGATCCCCGGTAGGATGTGTGAGGGACAAAATGCGACTTGCTCCGTTTCGGCAAAAAAGTTCTCTGGCCAGCGGTTTAGCACCATGCGTCCGATCACTTGCAGCGGCACCAATTCTTCCGGAATCAGCTTTGTCGCATCGAGATGATCGAAGGGAAATCTGTCGGCTTCTTCCTGGGAAAATAATTGAACAGCCAAATCCCATTCGGGGAAATCTCCGGCCGTTATTGCTTCGAAGAGATCACGCCGATGAAAGTCTGGATCGGCACCGGCAATCTTCACTGTTTCGTCCCAGATCGTAGATTGCAAACCCAACTTGGGGCGCCAGTGGAACTTAACGAACGTCGACTCACCGGCTTTGTTCAGTAGTCTGAAGCTATGGACGCCAAATCCCTCGATCATGCGCAAAGAACGTGGCAATGTGCGATCCGACATAATCCACATCACCATGTGCATGGCTTCCGGGGTCAAAGAAATGAAGTCCCAAAATGTGTCATGTCCTGTGGCAGATTGAGGAAATCCGCGGTCGGGCTCCATTTTGACGGCGTGTATAAGATCGGGGAACTTGATGGCGTCTTGGATAAAGAAGACAGGAATATTGTTGCCGACCAGATCCCAGTTGCCTTCCTTAGAGTAGAATTTCACGGCGAAACCGCGCACGTCGCGCGGCGTGTCAACCGAACCGGCGCCACCAGCGACCGTCGATATGCGCGCAAACACCGGCGTTTTTTCTGCAACCTCGGTGAGTATTTTAGCCGTTGTATATGTCTCCAACGATTTGGTTAGTTCGAAGAATCCATGGGCTGCGCTCCCGCGCGCATGTACGATCCGCTCGGGGATGCGCTCGTGATCAAAATGCGTGATCTTCTCGCGCAGGATGAAGTCCTCAAGCAGCGTAGGCCCGAGTGGACTGGCCCGCAGGGAATTCTGATTGTCAGCAACCGGCAGACCTTGATTGGTGGTGAGAAGTGGAGTGGTATTTTTGTTTGCCATTCGCTCATCGTAATGCATTGGCAAACTTTTTTGTAAATTTGCACTGTTTCAGGTTACTCTTTTTGCGGAGGAAGCCGCGATGCATCACCCTACTCACACACGAAAAATCAAAAAAATCTGGAAGAGTCGTCCGACCATTGAGGGTGCTGGCGTGCATCTTCGCCGGGCATTTGGTTTTGATGAGGTTGGTCAATTCGATCCATTTCTGTTGCTCGATGCCTTCGGTTCGGAAAATCCAGAAGATTTCAAACTCGGCTTTCCATGGCATCCCCATCGTGGCATCGAAACCATCACCTACATGCTCGACGGGCAAGTCGAGCATGGCGACAGCATGGGCCATAAGGGCATCATTCTCCCCGGCGATGTGCAATGGATGACTGCAGGTGGTGGCATCATTCACCAGGAGATGCCAAAAGGCGATGCGCGAGGACAAATGTGGGGATTTCAGCTCTGGGCTAACTTGCCGGCAAAAAACAAAATGATGGGGCCCAGATATCGCGAGGTGAAGCAGCAGACCATCCCCGTGGTCAAGACTGCCGATGGTGCAAGCGTGCGCATTATCGCTGGTGAGATCAACGGCGTGCAAGGGCCTGTGCGGGAGATTGTGATTGATCCGGAATTTCTCGATGTGTCGTTGCCATCGAGCAAGACGTTTAAGCATGCCGTCAAAAAAGGCCACACCGTCTTTGCGTACATCTTCGAGGGTGAAGCGTATTTTGATGAGGGTCG
>Ga0207042_1057_pt1 | contig 24614 bp, 20 predicted proteins | sample Alteio_BWMinCont_70_FD_153310 | JGI IMG/M metagenome (GOLD analysis project Ga0207042, IMG submission 153310) | Enriched cells from forest soil in Barre Woods Harvard Forest LTER site, Petersham, Massachusetts, United States -... | ecosystem: Environmental > Terrestrial > Soil > Temperate forest >... | reverse complement strand
CCCTCTCGTGAGCGTTGCACAACTAAACCTGGATAAGTTTTTTTAAACTTATCCAGGTTTGTAAGATTATAGTCGTGAGACTATAACGTGTTCTTTGAAATATTGATTAAAACAGAGACAACATGTTTACGGTATATGGTTGTTTAAATTGAGCGAATAACGTATCAAAAGCGTTATTTAAGAAGTTGGTTAACTGTTTTTGGGTCACTTGTACGGGCCTGAACTTATATTTAAGCAGCTTTTTTAGATTATAAGCGATAGCGGCCATAAGCATACACTTGTTTGCTTGTTTAATTCCCTTAGTATTTATTCTTTTTAAGCCTGTGTGATTAATTAAGGAACCCAATACAGGCTCAACGGTACTGGACCTGAGCAGTTTCATCTGTTTGCCTTTTCGGCTTTCAATCCGTTCCTGCATGTATTCATATAGTGGTTTATCCATGGAATCTATCAGCTTTTTAAACCCCTTGGCATTTGCACAGCTATCTTTAAGCGGACAATTTTTACAATCGCTGATATTAGACTCATAGACCTTTTTAAGAATGGTTGGTTTTTTATAAGCTGATTCGATACGCCGCAAAGGCAGGTGCACCCCCTTCACACAGATATACCTATCATGTTCAGCATCGTAGGTAAACCCTTCATCTTCCCGTGAATGCTTATAATTACCGGGGTTGGGGATATATCCTTCAATATCATGACCTATCAATGCACGAATGGCATCACCGCTGCTATATCCGGTATCTGCTAAGATTTCTTTAACCTGGATATTGTTTTCATTCATGTTTCCAACAACATGCCTAAGTACTTCACGCAGACTCATATTATCAGCTGCATTGCCTGGAAAAGCCTGTATATAAGTAATAAAATGACTGGCAGTATCAACACTGATCTGGCTGCGGTAATACAGATTCATGGGTTTGCCGGGTTTCATGGTCAAACGGGCATCAGGGTCTGAAGGACTGTAATGTGTCTGATTAACCGGAGCGGATTTTTTACCCGGATCGTTTTTGTTACCGCCTTTTGGCTTTTCCGGCGGTGCAGGTTCATCTTCAATGTTGTCATTCAATTCCCGGGTAAAAACAGATGCATCTTCCATTACCAGTCTTTCGATCATGCTGCTTTTTGAGGCGTTTGCTTTTATCAGGGCACTGTCAACAGCTTGTCGCTTGCCGGCAATCAAGCCTTCGTTAATACATAACTTTAAAACTTGTTTAAACAAGGCTATAAACTGCTCTTCACCATAAAGTTTACGGGTACGGCTTAAAGTAGAATGCCAGGGCAGGGCTTCATCAAGGTTATAGCCCAGAAAATAAAGGATATCCATCCGCATTCGTGTTATGCTGATAATTTTCCTGTCACTGTCCAGGTTTTCAAGATAACCTACCAGCATAAGTTTCATAAATATTACCGGATCGATACTCTTTTGTCCCTCTCTACCATAGTATTCCGAAGTAGACCGGTATAAGAAGTCCAGATCGAGTATTTTTTTTAACCGGCGGTAGAAGTTATCGACCGGTACATAATTCGAAAGCTGAAATTGAATGAACAGCTTTTCCTGATGATCTTTTTTGCCTTGCATAGGCTAATATACTAAAAATCAAAGTTTTAATCAATATTTCAAAGGACTTTTTTTGTAAGTCTTCATCGACTTACTTTAGTTGTGCAACGCTCACCAAGTGGTAAAGAGGGTTTGGGAAGATTTTTTTCTTTTTATTAAAATCTTGATTTGAATTAAACCTTTTACATTAGCATCAATTATGACCACCAAATTAAAACAACATCTTTATTCCCTGCTGTTTTTACTACTTGCCTCTGCCTTATCAAATGCCCAGGATAAATATATCTATAAAGACCCATCCCAACCTATTGATGCCCGTGTAAAAGACCTGGTAACAAGGTTGACTATAGAAGAAAAAGTCTCCCTGTTGGGTTACCAAAGCAAGTCTGTTCCACGCTTAGGGATACCGGCCTATAACTGGTGGAATGAAGCCTTGCATGGAGTAGCGCGCGCGGGTGAGGCTACCATATTCCCGCAGGCTATAGGGATGGGGGCAACATTTAACGATAGCCTGTTAAAACAGGTTTCAACGGTAATATCAACCGAGGCAAGGGCAAAATACAACCTGGCCATAGCGCAGAACAGACACCTGCAATATATGGGTCTTACTTTCTGGACACCTAATATCAACATTTTCCGCGATCCGCGTTGGGGACGCGGACAGGAAACCTATGGCGAGGACCCGTACTTAACTGCTGCAATGGGGACCGCTTTTGTAAAAGGGTTGCAGGGAAATGACCCGCATTATTTAAAAGCATCGGCAACAGCCAAACACTTCGCGGTTCATAGCGGCCCCGAAGCTACCCGCGATTATTTTGATGCAGTAGTTGATGAAAAGGATCTGCGCGAAACCTATCTGTATGCTTTTCATGCTTTGGTTACTGATGGCAAAGTAGAGTCAGTGATGAGCGCTTATAACAGTGTGAACGGTACGCCAAATTCAATAAATAAATATTTGCTGACGGATATTTTACGAAAAGAGTGGGGCTTTAAGGGCCATGTGGTAACGGATTGCGGTGCATTGGATGATGTATATTTAACGCATAAATCATTGCCAGGTCCGGTTGAAACAGCGGCGGCAGCCATAAAGGCGGGTGTTGACCTGGATTGCTCCAGCATTTTACAAAACGATGCGATTAAGGCAGTTCATCAAGGCCTGCTTACTGAAAAAGAAATTGACGAAGCACTGTCAACGCTTTTTCGCACCGAATTCAGGCTTGGCTTTTACGATGACCCTGCCCTGGTGCCTTATCATCGTTATGGCGCCGATAGTGTTCATAATGCCGGGCACGTTGCGCTGGCGCGCAAAGCGGCGCAGCAAAGCATGGTGCTGCTTAAAAATGATAACAACACTTTACCGTTTAAAAAGAGCAATATTTCCAGCCTGATGGTGATCGGTCCAAATGCTGCTGCTTTTGACCCGATGGTTGCTAACTATCACGGTACAAGTGATAAAGTGGTGAATTTTGTGGAAGGCATTACCGCCGCAGTTGGCCCCGGCACCAGGGTTGAGTACGACCAGGGCTGCGACTATAAAGATACCACACATTTCGGCGGCACATGGGCTGCCGGCAATACCGATGTAACCATAGCGGTAATCGGTTTATCCCCTGTTTTAGAGGGCGAAGCAGGCGATGCGTTTTTATCTGAAACCGGAGGCGACAAAAAAGATTTAAGCTTGCCAAAAAGCGAAATCGCCTTCATGAAAGCTTTACGAAAATCTGTCCGGCATAAACCAATAATAGCGGTGGTAACATCTGGTAGTGATGTTGATATTGATGCGATAGCCCCTTACGCCGATGCGATCATATTGGCCTGGTATCCCGGTGAACAGGGAGGCAACGCACTCGCCGATTTGATTTTTGGCGACGTTTCCCCCTCCGGGCATCTGCCGGTCACTTTTTACAAAGCCATCAGTAATGTACCTGATTACAAGAACTATAGCATGAAGGGCCGGACTTATCGGTATTATAACGGGCTGGTGCAATATCCATTTGGCTTCGGGTTAAGTTATGCTTCGTTTGAATATGTGATGCAAGGTGAATTTAAAACCAAATATAAGTTAACTGATACCATTAGCGCTAAAATACAAGTTAAAAACACCGGGAAAATGAACGGCGATGAGGTGGTTCAGGCATATATTGAATATCCGAATGTTGAGCGTATGCCAGTAAAGGAGTTAAAAAGCTTTAAAAGGGTACCGGTACCCATAGGCGGAATGCTATCATTGAATATCAAAATCCCTGTAAAGGAACTTCAAAAATGGGATATGGAAAACCACAGATGGAAAGTTTATCCGGGTAATTATAAATTGATATTAGGTAATAATTCTAAAGATGAAAAGCTGGATAGGGTGTTTAGGGTTAATGATTAAATTGTCTGAACTTTAATTTATACACCCAGTGCAAATTTAACCGCAGCATTTGCATGGATTTCGGTCGTATCAAAAGTTGGCACACTGCAGTCTTCCTGCTTTATTAACAGGGGAAATTCTGTACATCCTAAAATAACGCCCCCTGCACCCTGTTCTATTAAACCGTTTATGATGCTGATAAACCGCCCTTTAGTTTCATCAGAAAAAATACCTTTACCAAGTTCTTCAAATATCGCATTATGAAGAAAATGCCTGTCATCTTCGCCGGGAATAAGTGTTTCGATCTGTCTTTTAGATAGTTTGTCTTTGAAGAAATTCTGCTCCATAGTGATCCTTGTACCGAGTAAAGCCACTTTTTTTATATCCCGGGCAGCGATTTCATTTGCAGTAGCTTCAGCAATATGAATGAGGTGGACGCCAATATTTTGTTGAACCCCATCAGCCACCATGTGCGGTGTATTTGCGCAAAAAACAATGCCATCGGCGCCAGCCTTCTCTAATTCTTGCGCGATCCCGGTAAACTTCTTTGAAAGTTCGCCCCACTCATCAGGGTTAACCGGGGGCCTGAACTCTTCAAAGTTCACAGAATAAAGAAGTATTTTAGCTGAATTTAAGCCACCAAGCAATTCATTGGTTTTTTGGTTTATAATCCTGTAATAATCAATGGTTGATAGCCAGGTAGTACCTCCGATTAGACCTAATGTTTTCATTAATATATAACGTATTTGGCAATTTATATTTTGATATAGAAATTAAAATTCAGAACCTTTTTTATTGCCTGAAAGGCTTATAGAATGCCTTTGTGGCAAGCGCCAACATTGCTCTATCCCCGCTTGAATCGCCATAGCAATAAATTTCATCGTATTTTGAAATATCATAGGCAGATCTAATCCTTATTGCTTTTTCCTCACCATTGCAATTTTGACCGTTTATTTTCCCGGTGAGCAAATTGTCAGTAGTTTCAAGTTGTGTGGCTATTAGTTTAGCGCCAACCTTGTCGCTCCATTTTTTTATCCAGTTTTCAGCGGAGGCGGATACTACCACGACCTCAAAACCCAGTTCCTGCAATTTTTTTATCTCAGCAATTGCTCCGGGGCGGATGGCAGCAGGTAATTTTTCGATAATAAACAGATCACATGCTTTTTGGAATGATGACAGTTCCGTTCCTTTAAAAAAATATTGAAGCACTTTTTCTTTTGCAAATTGGTTTGACACGAGCCCTATTTTTAACGCGGCAAGTAGCGGGGCATTGACGAAAAAACCGATATAAAAGCCTGCCTTCCCTTTTTGGTATTTGATCACTTCAAACAGGGTATCCTTAGCAGTTATGGTTCCGTCGAAATCAAAAAAAGCTATCTTCCTCACAGCTTCATTTTTTTAAATTGAAATTCAGGAATATTTTTAATGATCAGCATAATATATCGCCAGAACCATTTTATGTAAATGACATTTTTCTTTTTCTTAAAACCTCTATAAACAATATCCGCTAATTCGGCAGGTGTAGAAGTAAGTAGTTTTGGTAATGGCATATTCTCCGTCATCCTGGTATATACAAATCCTGGCTTAACTGTCATTACGTGAACATTTTCTTTAAAGCATTTATTGCGCAAGCCTGCCAAATAAGCGTTAAACGCGGCTTTGGAACTCCCATAAATGAGTTTACTTGCCCTGCCCCTGTCGCCCGCAACTGAACTGATACCGATTATAGCCCCCTTTTTACAGCCTGTATAGTACTTAGCAGCAATATTAAGAATAGATACTGCACCGGTATAATTTGTATTGATCATACGCTGGGTAAGGTCCCAATCGTTAAAGGCATCTTCCTCATCATCCATAATACCGAATATGGATATAGTTATCTCGGGTTTGGGGTTTAAGTGTTCAAAAAACAACATATGGGTATGGTATTGAAGGGCATCAAAGGCATGCATGCTGCAATCCACTCCATACCTGATCTTTATATCAGACCGGACAGTTTCAAGCTGGGCAGGCTTTCTTGCTGCAAGCTGTATATTATATTTTTGAGATGCGAATTTTTTCGCTATCGCGATCCCAATGTCAGATGTAGCCCCAAGAACAAGAACAGTTTCCATTAATGATTAATTAGAGGTAGTTAAAAGTAACCGATCCGACTGAACAGACCTGATTTTATTGTCAGGATTGTATTTTTTTAAAATGTATTTAAATTTTTGAAGCCCGGGGTATCCGGCTATTAACATTTCGGGTTTCATACGCGCATCTTTCGACATATACAGCCTCCCCTTATATTTTAAAACCAGTTCGTCCAGTTCATCAAGGAAGGCTAATAAGCCCTTTCTTACCGGAAAATCAAGAGCAAGGGTATACCCTTCTTTTGGAAATGAAATAATACTGTCCTGTTTCCCGAATACCTTTAATACCGCGAGGAATGACCCCAGGCCTTCATCGCTGATCCGGTGCAATATTTCTATCAATCCCTTTTTGGCGTCTAAAGGCAGCACAAATTGGTACTGCACAAACCCGCTTTTACCATATAAACGGTTCCAGTGAAGCACCGAGTCAAGGGGATAAAAGAAGGGCTCATACGAAACAATATTATTAATCTCTTTTTTGAAATTCTTGGTGTAATATAAAAAATTAAATCCTTTTACAGTAAACTTATTGAGCACCCATGATGGCATATTAAATGGGAAAACTATCTGTTTATTTGGGGGGAGCTTTAAAGGCTCTTTTTTTTGATTTTCATCAATATCATTAAGCGAAGCATGTTCGCCAAGCATTAAGATACTTCGCCCGAAATGTTTCCCTTTTTTAAGGCAGTCTATCCAGGCTACTGAGTAAGTATACGAATTGTATTCGTCAAACAACCCTATCAATTCCCGCAGGTTTTCCGCTTTTATCTGTTTTTGGCGGATATAAGATGTTTCAATTCTTTTCAATCTGAACTTCACGCGGCTTATCACACCTGTCAATCCCATCCCGCCGCAAGTAGCCTCAAAAAGATCAGTAAACTCATTTGCTGAACAGGTAATAACTTCGTTTGAAGCAAGCACCACGTCCATTTCAATAACATGATTTGAGATGGAGCCATCAATATGATGGTTCTTACCATGGACATCGCTGCCCAGCGCCCCTCCAATTGTTATAAATTTGGTGCCGGGAGTTACCGGTAAAAACCATCCTTTAGGAACAATAACTGTAAGTATATGATCAAGCGTAATCCCGCTCTGGCATTCAAAAACTCCATTATCTGTATCGAAAGATAGTATCTTATCGTATTTAAGCGTTGAGATTGTTCTCTCTGATAATGAAGCATCGCCGTAACAGCGCCCGTTTCCGCGGGGAATAAATGACTGGTCTTTTTTTATCAGTCCGGTAAGTTGTTCCTTAAAAACGAAGCTTTCCTCATCACTTTCCATCACGGGGTAGTTGCCCCAATTTGCTATGCGCTTCTTCACTTATTAAAAATTGGCGTGTGAGGTAAATATAAAAGAACATAAACACATGCGATCCATAGCACAATAGTTACCTGTATAAACCGGTCATTATAAAGAATATCTGTTGGAGAGCCTGACTGTTTTTTAACAAAAACAACCTGGAGGTAACGCATAATACCGGCTATAACAAAAAGACTTGAATAATATAAACGGTACGTGCCAAGCCTTATAATAGTTTCGGGTGAAACAGTGTAATTTATATAAGCCACAATAATAATGGCGCTAAAAAGCCCCAGCATTGTATCGAGGAAACTAAGGTTATACCCGCTTAATGATTTTCTCGCAGCATTGCCCGAGCTATCCTGCAGCAATATATCGTCCCTCCGCTTACCAATTGCCATAAAGAGGGCGAGCAGGAAAGTCATAATTATGAGCCACGCTGTGCTTTCCACATTAGTAATGATAGCCCCGCCTTTTACCCTTAACACAAATCCTGCTGCAACAATAAGCATATCAAGTATAGCAATGTTTTTTAACCCAAAAGAATAGGCAATATTCATTAAAAAATATACTCCTAAAATTAAAAGGAACCAGCATTTGGGGTTAGCCAGGTAACCAAGACCAACCCCTGTGAATAAAAGCAAAACACAAATAACAATAGCATGCGGGGGCCTTATTTTTCCTGAAGCCAGGGGGCGTTTTGATTTTACAGGGTGTTTACGGTCATTCTCAATATCACGATAATCGTTAATAATATAAATACTGCTTGCAAAACAGCAAAATGCTGCAAATCCCGCTAACAGTATTTCAATTTTTGAGGCAATAAAAATATGTCCGGCAAAAAATGATGGGACAAACAAGAAAAGGTTTTTAGCCCAGTCTTTAGGGCGTAACAACTTTATATAATACTTCATTCGGAAAAACCAATCTAATATATGTCCCTGTTACGTTAACTACAGCGAATTGTTGTAGTTTTAAAAACTATCATCTAAAACAATCATCTCGAAGCAGTCATTCGAACTAATCAACTTAATCTAAATCAATCAACCAATTAATTTATAAATTTGCAATAATATCCTTACCATTACGCTAATGAAGATCGCTCTTTTCCCCGGCTCATTTGATCCGGTAACCAAGGCCCATGTCGACATCGTAAAACGATCAGTTGACCTGTTCGATAAGGTTTATATCGGCATAGGCGTTAACAGCACAAAAGGAGGTTTATTAAGTGTTGAGGTGCGCGAACAAATGCTGCGGGCAGTTTTTCAAACTGATCCCCGGATACATATCATAGCTTATGAAGGTTTAACAGTAAACTTTTGCAAAAGTATCGGCGCAGCTTATATGATACGCGGCATCCGTACCGTATCAGATTTTGAATATGAAAAAGCAATAGCCCAAATGAACCATTCGCTCGAACCCGAAATTGAAAGTATTTTTATAGTAAGCAAACCGGGTTATTCCTCAATCAGTTCCAGCATCGTACGCGAAATTATGCGCTATAATGGTGATGTGAGCAAGTTTATTCCTGCTGAAGCATTGGCTTATCTTTGATAAGGTCCTCTTTTACCAGCACATCCATAATTGACGGAAAAGTATTTTCTATTATGGGTTCTATATTTCCCTTTTTAAACCAGCGGGCATCGGTTATCCCCTCTTCTTTTTGCGGCCTTAATTTGTCCTGCCTTTTACAACGCATTTTAAACCAATGGGTTTTCTTTAAAACTACTTCTCCACGCATAATATACGTGTGGTAGGTTTTACATATCTTTTCGTCGATGTTACTCACTTTTATGCCGCACTCTTCTTCAACTTCGCGTACAGCGGCTACCTTAACCTCTTCCTCTTTTTCTATTTTTCCTTTCGGAAGGTCCCACTTGCCATTGCGATAGATAAACAAATATTCGTCATTTTCATTTTTCACCAGCCCGCCCGCAGCTTCAATAAGGATAACATTTTTGGCAACAGTTTTTAAAAAAGCTTTAGCATTGCTGCATACCACATAGAAAAGCTTATTTTTACGGGCTATCGCCCAGGTATAAATTATTTTCAGATCAAATACCTCCGCGTCTATTTTTTCATAAATTTCTTTCTTTTTGGGTTCTGATTCTGTTAACAGAATAACCTTTTCGTTAATATAAATTCTGTATTTTTGAGCCATGTTTGATAAATCTGAGATAGAACAGCAGGTAGCCGAATTTCTGTTGCAAATTAAAGCAATAAAATTGCAACCTAACAATCCTTTTACATGGGCGTCCGGTTGGAAATCGCCGATTTATTGTGATAACCGCATTACGCTTTCACATCCTACTATCCGTACTTATATAAGGCAGCAATTAACCTTGCTGGTACAGGATGTATTCGGGTCGGTGGGTTGTATTGCCGGTGTGGCCACAGCAGGTATTCCGCAGGGCGTGTTGGTAGCGCAGGAATTAGGTTTGCCTTTTATTTATGTGCGCTCAAAGCCCAAAGATCATGGCACAGGCAATTTAATTGAGGGCGATGTATTAACCGGGAGAAGGGTTGTAGTAATTGAAGATCTTATATCTACCGGTAACAGCAGCCTGCAGGCCGTTGAAGCCTTGCGCAATGCCGATTATGATGTAGCTGGCCTTGCTGCAATATTCACTTATGGTTTTGATATCGCTGCCAATAATTTTAAGAAGGCAAATTGCCCGTTTGTAACCTTATCCAATTACAATGCATTAATAAAATATGCGAGCCATAACCAGCTTATTTCGGATAATGAGGTTAAATTATTAAAACAGTGGCGACAAAATCCTGCTGAGTGGGGGACAGTGAGTAGTGAGTAGTGAGTAGTGAGTAAGTGAGTGGCAGTTGCAGTGGGTTCGAATAGTTTTTAGGTACTGTCCTTTGTCCAGACTCCAATGGATGAGGGGATTATTCACATTTTAAATTGTTTTAAAAGCTATTCATGAGGGCTGCCCCTTTAGCCGAGAATAAAAGAAGGCGGTTTGCAGTAGGCCTTACAACCTCACGACATCCAAACGGCAAGTATTTGAACTAATATTCATTCTTTCTTGTTAAATGTAATATAACAACTAACACATTTATCATAAACAATGCTATAATTATTATTGCCATAACAGCATTACGGATAAAGATTATAAATTATAACACTAAAATGGCACAATAAATTACTAATTAAGGCCGGCAATATTAAAAACTATTGGTATTTACCGTACTTTTGCGGCAAATTTAGAGGGGGCAGAATGATCACGGTATCCAATTTATCTTTACGTTACGGCAAACGTACATTATTTGAAGATGTTAATCTTAAATTTACCCAGGGTAATTGCTATGGCATTATCGGTGCAAATGGCGCCGGTAAATCTACTTTTTTAAAAATACTTTCGGGCGAGATCGATCCTTCAGGCGGCTCTTATAGTTTCACACCCGGCGAACGCATGGCCGTTTTGAACCAAAACCACTACCAGTTTGACGAGTTCACGGTAATTGAAACCGTATTGATTGGCCATAAGGAAATGTACGCCGTGATGAAGGAAAAAGACGCTATATATGCGAAAGAAGATTTCACTGATGCCGATGGACATCGCGCGGGCGAACTTGAAAACCATTTTGCCGAAATGGACGGTTGGAATGCCGAAAGCAATGCCGCTACCCTGTTGAGCAACCTTGGGATCAAAGAAGAATTTCATTATAAATTATTAAAGGAACTGGATGGCAACCAGAAAGTACGTGTATTATTGGCTCAAGCCCTCTTTGGCAACCCTGATATATTACTGCTGGATGAGCCTACCAACGACCTTGACATCCATACGGTAAGCTGGCTTGAAGATTTTTTAGCATCATACGAAGCCATTGTGCTGGTAGTATCGCACGACAGGCACTTTTTGGATACGGTTTGCACCCATGTGGTGGATATTGATTTTGCTAAAATGACGATTTATACCGGGAACTATACTTTTTGGTACGAATCGAGTCAACTGGCTTTAAAACAGCGTTCTGATCAGAATAAAAAGACCGAGGACCGGGTAAAAGAACTACAGGAGTTTATCCGCCGTTTTAGCGCAAATGCCTCAAAATCAAAACAGGCTACCAGCCGTAAAAAGGCTTTGGAAAAAATAAATATCGACGAGATCCAACCATCCAACCGTAAATATCCCGGCATCATATTCAACAACCAGGGCCGTGAAGCCGGTGACCAGGTGCTGCAAATTGAAAACCTTAAGAAAACATCAAACGGCGAGCTTTTATTTGATAATATTCGCCTCATGGTAAATAAGGGTGATAAAATTGCCATTTTGTCGCAAAACAGTTTAGCTACTACAGCGTTTTATAACGTTTTAACTGGCCGCGATAAAAACTATAAAGGTGAATTTAAATGGGGTGTAACCATTAATTATGCCGATATCCCCATTGATAATGCAGATTATTTTAAAGGAAAAGATGAAAACCTGATAGATTGGCTGCGCGAATATTCAACCGGCGATAAGGACGACCAGTTTATCCGTGGCTTTTTGGGCCGCATGCTGTTTTCGGGTGAGGAAGTATTGAAGAAAAGCAATGTACTTTCCGGAGGCGAAAAAATGCGCTGTATGTTTAGCCGCATGATGCTGCAATCCGCAAACCTCTTGATGTTTGACGAACCAACCAACCACCTCGACCTGGAATCAATCACAGCGCTAAATAATGGTATGAAAGATTTCCGTGGTACCATCCTGTTCACCTCCCGCGACCACGAACTGGTACAAACCGTGGCTAACCGTATCGTCGAAATCACCCCGGGGGGCACTATAGATAAGCTGATGACTTATGATGAGTATATTAACAGCGATGCGGTACAGAAACAAAGGGAGGAGATGTACGCTTTGGCGTGATTTTGGATTTCGGATGTCCGATGTCGAATTTAAAAATTTAGTGGAAATAAAAAATTCAGACTTCATAACATTAGTTTAGGTGAAAGGTTGAAGCTTCTTCGAATAAACCCAAATCCGAAATCCGAAATCGAAAATCCGACATCCGAAATCGAAAATAATTCGTTTATTTGCAGCCCGATTAAAACGACTCCGTAGCTCAGTTGGTAGAGCAACAGACTCTTAATCTGTGGGTCCTGAGTTCGAGCCTCAGCGGGGTCACCCAACGAGGTAGAGCGTCATTTTTGACGCTTTTCCTCGTTTTTTTTTGCCCAAAATCAGCCTTAGCACTATAAATAAGGCCGATTATGGAATTTAGCCGAATAGTTCGAAAATTATTTTTTTCAAACACGAAATTTTCGGGAAATATCGAACTAACTATCTCGCGTTTTGCCTGAATTGTCCCCTCCTGATACTTTAAATGTAGATTTTCGATGTTTTTGATCGCTTTCGGGAGTATAGTTGAAATGTCGGGCGTTTCGCTATTTAAGCTTGCTAACCTGTCTTCCAAAACAGCCGTTTTATTTTCGCATTCCTCTTTAATTTCTCTATATTCTTCACCATCCATGTCGCCAACCAACCGCATTTCTCTTGCATTTAATTTTCTTTTTGCAATGTCATTGATTTGCTGCAAGATCACCTTAACGTCCCGCTTGTATGACCCCGTTTCCTGTTCAAAAATATCTCTGATAACATCTTCGTACAGATTTTTGACCGCCGGCTCCAATGAAAAATACCGTAATTCCTCAACAAATAGCTCGTTAACTTTTTTTGCATTAGCGCGAAATCCACAGGATGAAGTACAGTGATAGTAATGATAATACTGCCTGCATCCCTTTGATGCACTCGCAAAAAGCTTTGAATTGCAGTGTGGGCAAACCAGGAAGCCTTTGAGCGGTATTGCCTCATTTAAGACGATATTTTGACCATGCAGGCTTCTATTCCTTCTACCGTCAATAATATCCTGCACGCGGTAGAACAGGTTTTCAGTGACAATAGGTTCATGTTGCCCTTGCACTATTTTTTTCTCCTCGTCCTTATAGGCGCCAACTACAATTTTTCCGCAATAAACGGGGTGCCGTACTAACTTTTGAAAATTATTACGCGTGGTATTCAGTCCCATTTTTCTCGCGATCTTCCACACTGCGTCCGTACCCAAAACTCCCTTTGCAAGTTCTTCAAACGACCACCTCATAATAGCAGCTGCCGGGTCTGCGGGAGCAATATATTTGCGACCTGTCTCTGTGATTTTATTTTTGTACCCAATGGGTGCCGAAGCCATCCATCTTCCCTCCTTTTTTGCACGCCTCATACCATTTAATGTATTCAGCGCCCGACGGTCGTTATCCACTTCAGGTACAGCGAGATAGATTGCCAGGATCACTTTACTTTCTGGCACAGATGTATCAAGTGGCTGCTCAATGGCTACCGGTTCTACAGACAATGCCTTCAGCGCCTTGATCATTGCATAGGCATCTGCAGTATTTCTACTGAAGCGATCCCACTTCGTAAAAAGAATCAGATCAATATTTTTCCCTTTAGTTCGGGTAAGTTCAGAAAGCAACTTTGACCACTGCGGACGAACAAAAGTCTTTGCTGAAAAATCCTCAAAAATAATTTTATCAACTGTAATGTCATTACGTTCGCAATAGATCTTCAAACGTTCATCCTGGTCACGTTGAGAATAGCCCTTATCTGCCTGTTCATCTGTGCTCACACGGATATATAATATTGCCCTTTTCATTTTTTAAATGCCTCTTTCAGCTCTAATTTCGCCATTTTATACAGAAAATCCAAAACTTCTTGCGCTTCTTTTTCAGTCAAAATCAGTCCTCCTTTTTTCAAAATTTCTATTGCTTTCTTGGCAGAAATATTTTGTTTTACCATCGCTTTCAAATCGTTCAAAAATGCAATGATGCCGATGATTAAAATTAGAATGGGGTAGCCTTGAGGTTGGCAACCTCAAATAAAGTAGAAATCCAAACAGAAAACAGGATTCGATTCAAAAATTACGAGTAATTGACTGTAAATAAGTTACTTATATGAGTTTTTAAAGAAAAAGGGCTATCGGTTGAGTGCTGAAATTCAAAAGGTCCGCGAAATTATTTTAGGGACGCACGAAGACATAGTAGAAACTATTAAGTGGCATAGCCCAACATTTATTTACAAAAGAAATATGGCTTCGTATTTTATGAATGCAAAGAATCATGTTAGTCTTATGTCTCACAAAGGAGCTTTTATAAGCGATGAGACGGGACTTTTGAAGGAGACGGAAAAGAAGCAAGAACATCAAAATTTGCAAATATGGACGAAAAAAAAAAGACCTGCAAATGATCGTGAAAGAGTGGATTAAAATGCAAGACAAATAATAGGAAGTCAACCTTATTTTTACTCAATCAACAAAACTACCATCGTCTCAAATCACAGAGAATTTAGGTTATTTCCTGAATTAAATAATCTAGTACAGCGCCTGGCAATTTGGATAGTGTAGTGCCGCAAAAATGCTCCTAAACAATAATTTTATTATAAGGCATAATGTAAATTTTGCTGATAAATACTTGTCAATGCTGCATCCCCGCTTACTTAGGTTATTTAAAACTGCTGCAGATAGCTGATCTTTGCAATAATATGGTCTTCGATTTGTGAAGGGATTGGCATACCATTAAGTAAGCCGGTTACGCCGCGGTTGTAAATTAAATACACATATGAAAGCGGATGAAACTCCCACGAAAGGCGAACATTATAAGTATCGGAATTATTAAATGAATTTTTTTGAAATATCCCGGTGAGCTGCAAGCGTGGGTTTAGGGCGAAGCGGCTTTGTAAAATATACAGGTTAACTGTTTTGGTCGTGTTCAGTACGCCAACACCTTCAAAATGATTTTGGTTAAACTCGCCCGACAGCGAAATATTTGGTATGGGCGCAAATTGCAGTTGTATGTCGGCTGTACTTAGCCTGCCATTATAATAAGTGCCCGTCCTGTAATCGAGGGTTGCGTTCACCATTTTTGACGGATCGGTATTGAAAACAAATTCCTGCTGGACGTAGTCGTAGTGCCCGGGGGCAATATTTATACCAAGCGGCTGAAAAACACTGATTAAAGTTTGGCTGGACGGTATTACACCATATCCTAAACGGCCGCCGTCTTTAAAACCCAAAAACAGTGGCCAAATACCGAGGTCCATCTCCGAAAATTTCATAGTGGACGCTGTATAAAAAAGCTGTGGGAAGATACCGGGCCCCGAGAATAGTAATATCTTTTTAAAAGGCAAAAGATCACCGCGGTATATGTAGTAGATCGACGGAGTAGTCCCGATGATATCGGTTCGGGATACGAATCCCATTTGCGGATCATAATCTTTGGTAATAAGTGATTCTGTTGCCTGTATCTGAAGCTGGTCTGTCGAATAACCGTAGTAAAGGATACCGCCAAAACCATGTTTCCCAGTATTAGTGGTATATGACTGGCTAAAAACAGTATTAATTGAATTTGATTCGCCCATGCGGAAGAACCCATCGGCAGTTGTTTCGATGTTTGAACCGTTCGGTTGATTTCTGACCGTCAGCATGGCGCCAATCCGGTCCTGGCTGCCCAAATTTTCCGACACTCTTCCAACCATAAAGTTGGTGGCGGGCGTACCATTATAATCCTGCTGCCTTATCGCCATTACACCGTAATTTAATGAAGATGAGCGGTGAACAAACCTGCCGCCGCCGATTATAGGGATCGGGTTGCCGCTGGTATCCAGCCCGATAGTGCGACTGAAAAATGGCTGAAACACTACCGAGCCGCCGGTATTATCAACGGTCGGGTTTACCCCCACACCAAATAACGATGCATTTTCAAGAAAAAACGGCCTCTTCTCCGGAAAAAAAACACTAAACCTGGTCACATTGTTAACCTGCAGATCAACATCTGCCTGTGCAAAATCGGTATTTTCCGTGAGGTCGAGGACGGAGTTTGGACTTACCGCCCATTTTAAATCGCCCCCCATTTTAAAGCTGCTGCTTTGCGGCTTTTCAACGGTTCCAAAGTTACTAAAGTGGTCATAGGAGCTTAATAAGTAGGGGTCGAAATAAATATTGGTGGCCGGTGGCGGTGGCTGCAAGCCGGTTAATGAACCGGCATAGTCCATGTGTGTGACCGCAAACACTCGCGGATAAGGTGAAAACGCACTAATTTCATTGGTTAATCGCCTGTTCCGGAAAACATTAAAACCCCAGCTTTGTGTAGAATCTGCTGTTTTTGGGTACCGCAGGGTTTTCCAGGGTATGGCCATTTCAGCTACCCATCCCGAATCTGTCCTCGTAGTACGCACGCTCCACAACCCGTCCCAGTCAACATCATAGTATAGGTCGTCAAAAGAAAGCAGATCACGTTGTACACCATAAGCATCGGTGGCAAAATACATGGCATTTCGTTTGTCGTTAAACGTATCAAATGCCAGGCCAAGCAGGTCGTGCTTTGTTTCGTCGAAATCCCTGATAAAATCAGTTGACCTGATAGCCTTTTTTCCCAATGGGTCTTTTGCAATCAGGCCCATGTAAAGATATTTTTGGTTATACAATACCTTAACTATGGTTGCAAAAGTGGGCGCTTTGCCCTGGTACGGCTCAATCTGCACAAATTCTGCCGAACGGTTCGCCAGGCCCCATTCGGGCTCGTCCAGCACGCCATCAACTTTCAGCATAGCCGAAATTTTTACAGCCTTTAACTGCCTCCTTATCGAGTCGGGCTTAAAAAACTTCGCGTCTTGCGCAAAAGCTAAGGAGGGAATGAGCCAGAATAAAAAGAGTGATTTTTTGATCATAGAAATCCACGCCGCGTCGTTTTTGGAAAAATTTGTTAAGCAGTCGGCATTTGATTAAGGCAAAACAAAAGAATCAAGTACTGCTTATTCCGTAAGCGTCAGATTCGCAAAATCACCGCCCAGGGACGGAAAGCTGACAGATGCATTGCCCCATAACCCAATCATGCCATCCGTGAGGTTATTGAGCTTTTTCACCTTGAGAGAAGGTATCTTTGAATGATTCACATAAACCGATATCCAATCGCCCTTTATGACAATAGTTGCATGAAACCATTCGTCAGCTTTTGGTGCCGGATTTGCCTCGTTTTCATAGACTCCCGGATACAGCGGGCGCAAGACGTAATAGTCATGGTCGGGCAGACTTACATATTTTACCGCATACTTCCTGTTTATGCTGGAAGTATCATGAAAACGGAATGGGCAAAAGTAAACTGCGTCATATTCAATGGTGTCCTTAGCATGAAATGCGATGCCCGCAAAACTCTTGAGCGGCTGATTTTTTCCGCGCAAATCGACATCTATGGTTCCCTCCTTAAAGTTAACACCCTTTAGCCATGTAATGCCCCTCGAGGTAACGGCGGGGTATTTTGAATCATTCAGGACTTTTGTTTGCTGATGGTTAGAAGCGGTATCCAACATGTTTTTCTGAAATAACTCAACAAGGTTATAATGGGATACTTTCTGGCCATAGACCGCTAAAATGAAACCGAAAATTAGAAGGGCGGTAGATGAAATGGTTTTTTTAAATTGCATATAAGTAATGTTTAAATTTTAACTAATTTGAAAAATCTGTAATCGAAAGGTTTGCAAAAGCACCACTCAAAGCATCGGGATCAGTCCACAAACCAATTTTCCCTTCGCTAAAAGTATCTGGTTTTTTGATTGTGAGAGATGCTGTTTTAAAATGGTTTACATATACCGAAACCGAATCTTGTTTTACCACTATGGTTGCATGAAACCATTTATCGGGATCAGGCGCCGGATAAACCGGATGTTCGTATACTAAAGGATGCTCCGCACGTAATTTTTCCCACGGATAATCGGGATGGCTTATATACTCCACGGCATGTTTTCTCCTTGCCGTATCGGGCGAAAAAAAATTAAACGGCCGAAAATACACTGCATCGTAGGACGTGGTATCCTTTCCATGAAATGCAACCCCTATGAAAGACATGTTTTGGACATCCTTCCCCTTCAGGTCAATATCAATGATGCCATCTTTAAAATTCACATCTTTCAGCCATAATATACCGATGACCGATATTGCCTGATTTTGAGGACTATCTTGTTGTATCTGCTGATTATGTACTGTTGGATCCAGTTTATTTTCCTGAAATAATTTAGCGAGGTTATAATGTACGGTTTGCTGACCTTGAGCTGAAAAAATGCACACGAAAAAATATAAGGTGATTGATGCGAGGGCGGCTTTTTGCAACATAAGGATATAGTAAATAATTGATCAAAAATGACGATCACGGGGCTAAATGCCAGTTTAAAGCTACACTTTGCTTACTTTAGTTAAAATCCCCCTTCACGGGGGATTTTTGATACAATTATCAGTAAGATATTGTATCAATGTTTAAAAGGAAATTCTTATCAGATAATTTTTATACGTTCTTTTTTAACCGCTATAATAATTTTTATGGGAATGACAAAGGATTGGGCAGTGACTGGACCAAATTCGGTTCGGGTTGCCCAAACAAGTACATAGGTAACACATTCGTGCTATGCTTACAGGGAATGAAATTTGCCCACACTCATCTACATGACCCTATTCCTAAAACCGGACGAGCGCCAAAATTAGCAGAGCAATGATTTAAGCGGTTTCGGGTGTTTTTGTTACCCTTAAAGCGGAATGGGCGTATTTCTTTACATAGAACAATTACTTTCGACCTAACGGGGCACGTAAATTTATGGCTGGCGCGATTACAGTTATGTTTTATTTTTAAATAGTAAAGAATCAACTGAGAATTTTCCACCGCCCCAATATAATAATGGTATTGCAAGCAGGCAAAATGATATGGTAATTGTTCCGTCTGGTTCCCAACTCTTTCCTAAATTGGCAGTCAATGTAGCTACAAGCATAACAAAAGCGATCAAGAACGCACCAACGCGCGTAAATAAGCCCATAAATACAAGGATGCCACCAAAAAATTCGCCCCCTTTGGCTAAAAATGCCATAAATAAGGGGATCGGAAAATGCAGCCCTTTGCCAAACCAATGTTCAAAAAAATCGCGGTCCGGCTTGGATGAAAACATCTCATAAAAAAAAAACGGCCGTTGTGAATCATGACGTATCCAAGCCAAATACGGGTAATTAACAATATAACATCCCACAACCTGCTTGGTTTTTCCATTGGTTTGATTATGATATTCATTTCATCAAGGGTTTAATAAATAGTGATTTGTTCAGTGTCTTCCTATTTTTGTCCAGTCGCAAATGATAGCTAACGAACGAAGTTGCGTATTAAGATTAAGAAATAAATCACCCTTCACGGGGGATTTTTCATACAATTATTATAAAGATATTGGGTCAATATTTAGAAAGGCACTATTTACAAAATGAGAAAATATTGTTTATTATTAATTATACTATTTTCTTCCGTGTTATCTTATTGTCAACAGAATCGGATTAATAAAAAACATGGCAATAAAAGCATAGAATCCCTCAAAAAATATTCTATTAATGTTAAATCAATTGATCCGGCTAATGAAGGTTTTTCTGATCTGATGCCTTTAAAAGAAAAAGTAGGAAACAGCAGACTTGTGGTATTGGGGGAGGATAGCCATGGAGATGGAGAAACCTGGAAAGCCAAGATAAGATTAGTCAAGTTTTTACATGAACAAATGGGTTTTGATGTAATAGCCTGGGAATTTAACTATTCGTTGGATCTTTATATAAACCAAGCCTTACACAAAGACAGTTTAAATTTATCTAAAGATCAGTATTATGGATTCGGCTGGGATGCGGGTAAGCCACTGACTGAACTGATAAGTTATACAAAAAAAACCTTTCATTCTAATCACCCAATATTATATGCAGGCTTTGATTTTGACAGGCCTCCGGCCGGGCCGTATGTATGCAATATGATTTATCACCTCGGCGACCTCAATGTATCACTCATCACCAGTGAAAATGACAGAGAAAACATTGATAGCTTATCGGGGTCTATTCACGGTTTTCTAGGGAACGTTTACAGCAAAAATTTTTCTAAAAAAGGTTATGCAAAAGCGGTTAATATTGTCAGATGCCTAAAAAATAATTTTATAAATAACAAAACGGATATTCTCAGTAAAATTGGTCATGAATCTTATCGTAATGATTCGCTAATGATGGAATCAGTATTGATGGACATAGAGATTGACAGTCTCAGTAAAATTGACATGGGTAAATGGAATAGTAAGCGGGATGAATATATGGCAAAAAGAATCAATTGGCTAATTGAAAAAAAATATCGTGGGGAAAAAATTATTATTTGGTCTGCAACTGCCCATCTAATTCGGAATAGCACTACTATTAAGAGATTTGATTCGCTAAATGTTCCTCAATATTCATGGACTTATAAACAAGCAGGCGACTACCTGGCTGCTAATTTAGGAAGCCAAATGTATACTATTGCTTTTACATCTTACGAGGGACAAACAGGAGACATTATGTTGAATAATGAAAAATACATAGATACATTAAAAACTCCTGAATTAAATAGTTATGAGGATTTAGCGCATAAAACAAATCAAAAATATCTATTTACGGATCTGAAGAATTCACCAGCCGGAAGCTGGCTTTCGAAAGAATTTCTCGCATACCCGCTGGGATATAATAAAGACCAGGCTCAATGGAAAAGGGTTATCGATGCTTTTTTCTTTATTGACGAAATGAAACCCGTGGAGCATCGGCCATTAAAGAAATAAATAAGGCGCCTTTGATTAAATCACGCGATCAGTATAAATTAACCAGACCTTTGCGCGGCAATTGCAATACTTAATTAATGTCAGTTAGCCATTGTTTTAACTAAGCCATACTAAAAATATGCTTTCTTTTGCCCAACGGTCAGTTGTGCATGTAGGGCACAATGATAAAAGGCTTTATTCAAAATAAAATCATTGTCTTCAATAGCAGTTATTTTATAAAACTCGTCAACCTGATTTTGAGGGATTTGGAAATCTGAAGATTTGAATTTAACTGCCTTTCCGTATATGTGTGTCAGATGATATAAAATATAATCTTTTATATGGTCTTGCAAAGGATATTGATAACATGAGGTTACATAATGATTTTCACAGTTGGTAAAATCACATTCAAACAACCATTTTAAAGCATTTTCAGGATGCATATCTGCTATCCATTTAAACTCAGTTGATTTTCTTTTTTCATTAGCGATAGAAATATTATGCTCAAGTGTGCTGTAGCCTGGTAACAATGATAGTCGTAGCCAGTTACTATAAAATATTGCAATTTTTCCATTTGGTTTTAACTTTTTATAAATCTTCTTTAGAATACTGAAAATCTCATCACCAAGATCATCAGGAAACAATACATCGGAGAGCCATACAATATCAAAACAATCGTCTTCAAAAGGAAGATCTCCAAAAAGATCAACTTTTTTAATAACTACGACTTCTTGTAGATTATGTTGTTTAATAATTTTTTCAGCAATTTCTAAATGGCTATCAGATGCATCGATACCGACAATTTGTCCTTCCAATTTTAATTTGTCAGCAAATAGGCTAAAGATTGCACCAGGCCCACATCCAGCGTCAAGAATTCTAAAATCATCCTTAATATTTAACAAGTCAACTGCTTGTTTCAGAGAAGGGTTTAAAAACTTTTTATAAGCCAATTCCGATTCAGCGTAGTTATGTTCTGTATATTTCATATAAGCTTGATAATTTATTCCCCACTTAAAAAAAATCATTTGCCTTTTTACGCCGTTATAACCAGTCTTAAATAAAACTTTTAAAATAACTAACTCAAATAATATGTTGTGAACCCCGACTCTTGTTTAAATAAAACATTCACGGGATTTGAGCCACAAACGCGAAAACCATTTCGTAATTAGCTAAATGGCTTCAGATATTCGATCCCTTTTTATAGCCAATTTTTTCCCATAGCTCAATAGCCGCCATAACCACTCTATCGGGCCATAAAAGTATTTCGTTAGCCACCACTTGCTGAAATAAATTTGAGCTATATAAATGGCAATCGCAACCAGCATGTAGATACCATAACTAAAGCCGTAAGCGCCTAATCTCAAACCCACGCCAGAAAAAATTAAAACCGCCAGGATGTTTTGAACAATATAATTGGTTAAAGTCATTTTTCCATACAGCTGCATTGCTGCAAAAAAACGCTCCAGTTTACCTGAAAGATATAACCAGCAAATGGCCGATGCAGTGAAAAGCATAATGCTCAAAATAAGCCAAAACATAGGGGTATAATATTTAAATATTTCCCCCAATACAACTTTCGGAACTATTATAAAAATAGCCCACATCATCAAGGTAAAACCAAAGCTGTACCAAAAAATACGCCTTACGTATTTTTTATTTTCAGTTAAACGACCAAAAAAGTCGATCTTCTGAGCTGCCAGTCCTAAAAAGAAACATAATAATATTGTTTCATGACAGGCAATTGAATAAAATGGGTTAAGCATTTCGAATTTATAGGTAGCAAACAAACCGCATTTAAAGATTTCAAGCACATTATGGCTTTGATAAAGCGGAAAATAGGGAGCTGCCAGGGCCACGCCATTAATGTTAAGGGATACGACATAGGCGACAACTGCGGGGTTGACTAACAACAATGCAATACTAATAAAGAAAGCCGTTTTTGCCGAAGACCGGCGAAAAATCAACAGCACCATCCCCAGCACCGCATAATCTTTTAAAATATCACCAAAGAAAACGGCGCTGTTGATAAACGCCAACACCAATAACCAAAACATCCTTTTTGAGAAAAAGGGAACCGGGTTGATGCCTTTAGATTCTATGTTGTTTATTAATACAGCAAAACCATATCCGAATAAAAAACTAAGCAATGTCCATGATTTGGATTCAAAAACTATACCCCCAATGGTTATTAAAATATTATTAAAAGCATCAGGATGAGTTGGTTTCCCAAGAAAAAAATACACATCAGTATAGTTCATTAACACAACACCAAGAAGGGCCCATCCCCTAAGGATATCGATTATAGCGATGCGTTTTTCGTTCCTGATGGGATTAAGGGTTATTAATTTCATGGTTCTTATTCACTTCTTAAGCTTTTGATTGGATTAGTAAACGCTGCTCTGACAGATTGAAAGCTTATAGTTATCAAAGTGATTAACAATGCAATAAAACCCGCAGCTACAAATACCCACAACTGGATATTAATGTGATATTGGTATTTTTTGAGCCAATTATACATGGCCAGATAAGCTATTGGAAATGAAATCAGACACGATATTATAACTAACCGCAAAAAGTCCTTTAATAACAATCCGGTTATTGCAGATGTACTGGCGCCAATAACTTTACGTATGCCGATTTCCTTTTTCCGCCGTTCTGCTGTGTAAGCGGCTAATCCGAATAGTCCAAGGCATGATATAACGATCGCCAACGCAGCAAATACACGAGATAATTTACTTACCATCATTTCACTCGTAAACATTTGGTTAAATTGGTCGTCGACAAACCGATAATCAAACGGATAAGCCGGGTTATCTTTTTTCATAACATCCTGTATAAGGGAGATCGCTTTTTCTAAATCGACGTCCGGCTTTATACGAACGTTCATTAATTTTGCATCTTTAGGAGCAAGGCTAAAAAACATAACAGGATCCGGTTTGCCATACATATTGCCGTACACATAATCGTTCACTACGCCGGCAATCGTGCAAGTTGTTGTATCGCCTTCGAAACGGATAATTTTGCCAACGGCACTGCCATTTCCCATCAATTTTTCCAATGATTGCGTAACTATGATGTGGAGGGGGCTGGCTGTATCCGTAAGAATCAGATTTCGGCCTTCAATGATTTTTAAACCTGCCGTTTCCATAAACTCTGCCGAAACGGATCTGTTTGAAATCAGGACCTGTGAACCGACAGGTTTACCGTCCCATCGTGCACTACTACCGTTATTGCCGCCATCTATTATTGAATAATCCGCCATTGCCACGTTCGAGACGTAGCCCGTATTTAGCAGATCCTGCTTTATGGAAATATAGCTTTTTGCCATCTGCCCCTGCACATTCATTTCTATCAGATTGTCTTTATTAAAACCCAACTGCCTGCTTTTGACATGCTGTATTTGTTGATAAACTAAAATTGTGCTAATAATCAACACGATAGAAATAACGAATTGTATAACTACCAAAATCTTACGGATTAACGCAGCACCGCTATCTTTCATCTTAATTCCTTTAAGTACGGAAACCGGGTTAAACGATGAGAGGTAGAGTGAAGGATAACTGCCGGCCACCAGACCGCACACCAGGGTAATAAGCAGCAAGCTGATGATATGATTGGGGTTAAACCAGCCTATTGTCAACTGTTTTTGAACCAACGTATTA
>Ga0207042_1052_pt2 | contig 25028 bp, 23 predicted proteins | sample Alteio_BWMinCont_70_FD_153310 | JGI IMG/M metagenome (GOLD analysis project Ga0207042, IMG submission 153310) | Enriched cells from forest soil in Barre Woods Harvard Forest LTER site, Petersham, Massachusetts, United States -... | ecosystem: Environmental > Terrestrial > Soil > Temperate forest >... | reverse complement strand
TTGGTTAACATGCCAATTGCATTATCGTAAATCTGCAATTTTGCTTTGGTATATTCAACAATAATGCCTTTTCCGGTTGCATCATAGATTGAAAAATGCAGCGGGAAAATCATATCCCCTAATCCCGGAATTTTTTGCGTGAATACATACAAATTGGAAATTGCTACGCGAACTTCATCGACCGTTTGAAAATTGCCAAGCACCCAATTACCCAGTTCGATATAGGGTAATGATTCACTGCTTTTTCCTGCGGGCACGTCTTCATATTGTGCTTCGCCCGGCAAATAAAGTGCTTCAAACGATAAACCTTTTTCATTCATACCATCGATCACTTCATTGACGTTCATACCATCAACATATAAATAACCAAATTTTGATTTCCAGGAAACACCGGGTTTACCATCTGGTCCTAGGGTTGTAAACGTTTTGCCGCGTGGTTGACTGCGAATATTAGCTTGCATATCCACTGGAAATTCCATGCTGCGAGAAATTAATATGGTCCCATCTTTTGCTGTTAGCCGAAAATCGGTGCAAGCAGCGGCTGAATGGGTAAAGAGCAGAAAAGTAGTCATTGAGAAAATCAATGCGATCAGTTTCTTCACGTGGCTATCTCCTTCCTTGAGGGTTGAGAGGGTTCATCTTCATGATGGACGTTAGTATGATAGCAAATTTTTTTACTGAATGATCAATTGATTTAAACGCAGTGTGTGACGTGTTTGAGACCCTCACCCGCCACGTTAAGAGCGCGGGAGAGGTGATTCATGTGCTTTATTTTTTGGGGAGTGCTGAATTTGCCATCGTGGTTAATACATTTTTTTCATTAACCTCTTTTGCGTTCCAAGTTAAGGTATAAAGCACATTATTCATTACCCATTCAAGCGTCGCTGGATGAAAATCGCCTTCAGCATGTCCTGGCGTGAAATAAGCAACAGTACCATTCTTTAAGGTAACCGGTTCTTTCGGCTGTTTATTCGTATTAGGGATGACTCCACCAAAAGTTGCTTCAAATTTTCCATCTTTTTGCGCGCTGAGATAACCCACATTGCAAAAATGTGCACCTTTGCATGTTGGTGTTGCGCCTACATTAATTTGCCAAAATTGATTAAAATCCGGTTTCGAAATATAACTCGAAAAACTCGCATATAAATGCAGTGGATTTTTCGCTGCTGGAATTTTTGTTGGAAAGAGAACAGGCATTTTTGATGCATGACTTGCACCATCAATCACTTGTGCAAGGCCTTTAATCGTTGCAGTACCGGAAACCATTTTGGGTACGTTCGTGCCATGAGCATAAGCCATGCTTGCGGTTGCCAAGAATGAAGCGGACAGGATTGCATGGATTTTAAACGTGTGTTTTTTTTGCATGAGTAATTCCTAATAATTAATTCATCCAGTATGAATTATACAGGTTTCATGCAACAGAAAAATAACTTATGTTTATTTATTATCGTTTACTCTCATTTGAACAGCAGGGAATTGATTTGCCAATAACCAATTAGATAAATTATTGCAAGCTTCATCAAAAGTGTTAGCCTGAGTAGGATAGGGTTTTTCACCCCAGACCCTTTGCTCGTAGCGCGGATCCTCTTCTCGTCGCAAAATTCTTATCACTTCAGATAAAAGCACATAAAAACGATGGGTTTCAGAATCACGCGAGCAAGGTTCGACTGCTACTTGTTTCATTAATTCTTGTCGAATTCTTTTTACTTCTGAATCTGTCTTGAAAAAACAACAACACGTACTTCGACTGACTGGATAGAGTGCTTCTATAAGATATTTATCGATTTGATTTAATAGCTCGGGGGAAAATTTAATTGATCCATAATTTTTTTTGCTTGCTTCAAGAGATACTTTATTCATCAATGCAGCTATTGTTTGAGGTACTTTGAGTGCTGTATTGCGCGGCGTTTCTCCTCCAAAATTCCGTTTCCCATGCCAAAAAATCAACGTTTTTTGATTCAACGCTCTTGAGAGTAATTGATTCAGTCTTTCTCTTTTATTATCTATGTTAGGTTGTTCATGCTTTGTATCTTTTAATCCCACAGCACCAGTTACAGCACTGATGGCCGTTGATGCGACAGTACCTATGGCAGCCAACAAACCACCTGACCCTTGTCCTGTACTAGCTGGAGGTTTTGGTGGAATCATAAGAGCTGATGGAGCCGTCTGGTTTGGATCACTACGGACGATTAATGCAGTAGCTGCAGCCGCTGCTGCACTCACAACACCTATTGCTATTGCTACAACGCCTTTTGGCGGTTCATTGCAGCTTTCTATATAACTATCTGTTAGCGCAGTTGGACGACCCGTTGGATTTAAAAAATCATAACTACTGTCACCTAATCCTTTTTCATCCGTAGGAACAGGTGCCGGGCGCATAGGGGGTTCTAGATCAAGCTTAGCTGCTCTCGCTTTTGCCGCTATTACATCAGCCTGCCTTTCTTGATCTCTTAAGTCCAATTGATCATCATTATCTTTTTGCAATTTTCGAATCCAGCCCTCAAATTCAGCTTTTCTAACAGAAAACAATGCAGTGTTTTCAAAATCAATGTGACGGATGATTTCATACAATTCTTGCATCAGTGGATTTTTTGATTGCTTGCTTCGCAACACTTGTATGTACGACTCAATCAGATAATGATTCGAGGCATATATTTCGGCAAGACTTGCATCTCGTTCAATTAATACAGAACTATTATTCCTAAAAAATTGGCTAAAAACTTCTAGAAATTCTCGCTTCATTCGCATTAAACGAGTACGCTCTTTTTCTTCCGCAGTTTTTACCAAAAAACGTGGCACTGAAAAACTCGATCTTGTACTGGGTATCAATAGGAGTCTGGAATTAGCAAGAGGGTTTCCTATACTTGATACTGCAGAGTTTTTTAATTCTTTGGCATCACCAAGATCTGTCGCTGTTTTTTTAGCTGCTCTAGCCAGCGGTGAAGCAATGGGCTCAGCTAATGAATCAGTTGATTGGCCGAGCGATGAAGCAGGCTGCAAAACAACTTTATCCTGCGGGGGTATCAACGCAACTATTTTATTCGCCCATTTTTCCAGTGCGCTTAAATAATTTAGCTGATCAGCTACATTGTTTTTTTCTTTATTCTGTTCTAGGGGTAGTGCAGGTACCCTCAATGCATTTGTTTGTTTTAAATGCTGTGAAATAATCTCTAACTTCCCAAGAACTTCTTGTGCTTGTTGAGTCAAATCCTTTAACGCCTGTAAATGTCTCAATCGACCTTGAGCTTGACTTAAACACTCTAAATCATCCCCGTGCTCATTTTGAGAACTTAGAAGTTGAGAATCCAGTAATCCTATCGATGGTAAAACAAACCCACCTGAGGTTGAAGCATCGAGCTGGGGATTTGTCGCATTACCATTCGCTTCATTTAATTTTTTATGCGCCGAAACTAGAGCATAACTTGCACCTAGATCGTAAGGGTCTGGGTCTGTTACTGTGATTGATAGCGTAGATCCGGTCAAAGCCATAATTTTTAAACTAACCCCTCTGTTTCATTGTATGTAACCACATTATTTGTATGCGTTTTTTTGGAATATGCATGATACACTGATGAATTCACAGAACCTACCCGTATTAAATACGGTAGTTTTTTCAATTAGGGTTTTCCCTAGGTACTAAAATCAATAGATTCCTCTACTATAAAGAATAGACCCCATCCAAAACCAACTTTAGAGGACTCTTTATATGTCGTATCTTCGAATAGGTATTACTACTTTTCTAACCAGTCTTATGTATTTAGCCTTGAATCTTCCCGTTTATGCAGACGAAGCTACTGTTACCACGCAAGTTCAAGAAACAGCCCCAACCACAACCACCGTGGCACCAGCAACAACAACCGTAACCACTGAAACCACACAAACACCTACCGGACAAACGCAAGTTATTGAACGTCGCGTTATTTCGTCACCCGTACCTGCGGCTAAGGAAGTCATTGCGACACCACAAGGTTATATTGATTGCTTTACGGTTGAAGGCAATTGGTTTAAAGACGTTTGGGTTGCCACTCACCGTGTATGCCAATATGAAAACACGGGCGAAGGCGTTGCCTGGGTAGAAGGTTATTGGGCATGCAACAAAGCAACGACAGAAGGTGTATGCACCAATTGGGAATGGCGATCAGGACATTGGACGAAAACACTTGTCGTCTACTAGACGTTTGATCGGTTGAAAATGACAGCGCCCGATGTTGGCGCTGTTTTTTCATCAAGAAGAGGTTTGACTATGAAACGATTACCATTCAAGCCATCTTCCACTGTGTCGCTCGGTGTCGAGCTAGAATTTCAAATTATTGATCCCATGACTTATGATTTAATCTCAAAAGCAAAAGAATTAATTCGAAGCATCCATGAAGGACCTTATCAAAAACTAATAAAGCCCGAAATTACCCAAAGCATGATTGAAATCAATTCTTCAATTCATCCAACTGCCAAAGGGTTAAATGAAGAATTTTTGGAAATCCGCTCCTATTTATTAGATCAAGCTAACGAATTAGGTGTCTACATATCCGGCGGTGGCACACATCCTTTTCGAAAATGGGCCCTCGAAAAAATATTTCCAACAAGACGCTTTAAAAATAAATCAAGGCTCTATCGCTATCTTTCTAAACGCTCGACGGTATTTGGACAACATATCCATATTGGATGTGGTAGCGCAGAAGATGCGCTCTATCTCACCCATGCACTCGCAAGATATGTTCCTCATTTTATCGCGATCAGCGCATCCTCGCCTTTTTATCAAGGAATTGACACGGGGTATCATTCTTCAAGGTCCAATGTGTTTAATGCATTCCCTCTCAGCGGAGTAATCCCATACCTTACAACCTGGGAAGAATTTTCAGCGTATTATTATAAAATGCGACAACTCGGTATCGTTGAAAGTATGAAAGATTTTTATTGGGACATTCGACCTAAACCTGAATTTGGTACTGTTGAACTCCGGGTATGCGATACCCCATTAAGCATTAAAAAAACCATTAATATTGCCGCTTATGTACAAGCTATCGCACATTATTTGCTGCAAAAAAAACCGTTTGAACTATCGCATGATTTATATTTTATTTATAACTATAATCGCTTCCAAGCGAGTCGTTATGGATTTACGGGGGATTTTATTAACCCCCAGACCTTAAGACATTGTTCCATTGCTGCCGATATACTCGATACAATGAAAACAATTGAGAAAAGTGCTAATTATTTAAATACGATGGGATACATTTCGCAGCTCATTGAAGATATAATTCATCAACAAAATGACGCGACTTTTTTAAGGCGGACTTATAAGGAACTTGGATCGCTGCCCAAGGTTGTGCATGAACAATGCCTGATCTGGTCAAGAGAATAGGATTCAAATGGAGTGATGTGATGCTTAGCCCTGACATTAAGAAAACGTTATTAACGACACGTCCCTTTAAATATCTCGATCAGGATGAGCTGGATCGATTAATTGCGTATTGTCAAATGATTCATTTCTCGAATGGCGATGTGTTACTTCATCAAGGAAAAAAAGGTGAAGGAATGTATATCTTTATTGAAGGCACTGCACTCGTTACCGCAAAGATTCTTGGGAAAGAAATATTAAATTTAGCCATACTCTCTGAAGGTAATTTTGTAGGTGAAGTCAGCCTAATTGAAAAATGCCCCTGTATTTCATCCGTTCTAGCCAACAGTCAATTACTATGCTTACTCTTGTCGGCCAGCTACTTTGATATGCTGGGTTTGTTTTTTCCCGAAACACGCTTCAAAATTTCAAAAGCAATTATAGAAGAAATTTGTGAACGCTTAAGGGTCAGTTATAATCATCTGACAACCTTCATGACACAATCCAATATGGTGACAGCCTCCCTCTTCAGTGAAGTCATCAAGACATTTACAAAACCTTCAATCACGCATTTTGAAGATGTCCAAATCAATATGCAGCAGTTACAACATTCAGAATTTTTTTCAGGCTTTTCAAAAGAAGAGTATGATCAAATTATACAGCATTCAACGTTATTAAATACCCCAAATGACTGTGTCTTAATCAAAGAAAATGACGATGATAAATCCTATTATGTCATATTACGCGGCGCAGTATCACTCAGCATTATTCATCAAAGTAAAGCCGCTAAACTTGCAGTGTTAGGCCCCATGAAGATGTTTGGTAATCTCTCTGATATTTGTGAACATACATCCTATATTCGATATACGACTTGCGAAAGAGCCATATTGTTAAAAATCTCACCCGATAACTTATCCTACTTGAAAAATAATCAGGCGAAGCTTTGGTACAAATTATTTAATTTTATTTGCAAATCATTTGTGGCGCTAGAAAGTTCAGCCAATAAACTACTCATTCGCTTGAAAAGCGAACTCTATAATAGGTGATGCCTTATGTGCAGAATACTTTCCTATCTCGGTGATCCCATCTTAATCGAAGAATTACTCTATAAACCCGATAATTCATTTATCAAACAAAGTTATCATCCAAAATATATGTCGCACTTGTTAAATCTTGCAGGCTTTGGCATGGTTGCCTGGGATACTGAATCACAAAATCCGAAATTGCCCTATTTTTACAAAACCATTCAACTCCCTTTTTATGATGAAAATCTCCGTAATCTTTCCAAAAAAATTCGCCCCTATTGTTTGTTGTCTCATCTACGAGGCGTCCCTTACTCTGAAAAACAAGTCGTCTCCAACCAAAATGTTCACCCCTTTATGTTTGATGGAACCCGGATTGCGTTGGCACATAACGGCGTGTTGATTGATTTTGAAAAAATGAAGTTTGATTTATTAGAACACATTCTCCCCCAATTTCGAAAATGCATTCATGGCACGACAGATACAGAAGCGATTTATGCGCTTTTTATGTCGCAACTGGAAATAAGCGAAAAAACCTATACCACGCAAGACATCATTCAAGCCATTATGAATACGCTCAAAATTCTCAAACAGATTCGCTATAAACACAATATTCGCGTCAACTCCCCTGTCAATTTATTTATTACCGATGGTGAATTCATCGCCGCAACGCGTTTTGTTTTTGATTATGGCTGGCAGGCGATCGAAACACAGGATCTAGCGCATTTCACTTATCATTCCTTATGGTATACGTTTGGTGAAGATTATGGTTTTTACGATAATGAATATAAAATGAAAGAAAGCGATAAAAAAACCAGCATTATCATTGCGTCAGAACCTCTCACTGAAGACACAACCACTTGGATTGAAGTACCAGAATACTCACTGATTGTTGCGCGCATGAATAATAACGAAGTTGATATCGTGTCTCAAGATATCAGCTTATAGATTGAGATCTGACTCTTTCATTTTGGATGATGCTATTTTTCCCGTAAATACCAAGGTGTCGTAATCACAACCGTTCTTTGATCACGTTCAAGAAAAAGCAAAGCACGTAATCCTGCGCCATGTAAATTATGCAGCAAATATTCATACCAATGTGGCTCAACCAATTCAGGAATAATAACGGCAATCAGACGATCCGGTTTTTCTTTTTTCATGCGATTAACAAAATCAAGAATGGGTTTATAGATACGTCGGAAGGGTGAATAAATTATCTCAAGCTGAGGTGCTTTAAAGTGAGCAGCTGTTGCGGGTTTTTCAACTTTTTCTTTCCAGATTGCTTCTAACGATTTTGCATTGTTTTTTTCGGTACTGATATAAATCGCGGTTACATCATCCGAAAGAAGCAGTCCAAACCGAACCGCTTTTTCCGCCTTGCGATTCCAACCATCTATGGGAATAATCACAACGGGAGGACGTAATTCACTGACTTGCAACTCCAATGACTGATCAATTTGCTGAGCTATCCGCATGTAATGTTTTTTAATCTGCGAAAGCAATATAATAAATAGCGGTGTTATAACGAGAATAATCCAAGCACCTGAAGAAAATTTGACACAGATAATCAACAGCAAAGAAATACCCGTGCTCACAGCACCCAGTGCATTAAAAAATAATTTGATTCGATTAAGGTGACTTTGTTTTCGCAACCAGTAGACAACCATTCCGGTTTGCGAGAAGAAAAACGCAGCAAATGCACCCACTGCAAACAATGGGATCAGATTATCGGTAATTCCTCCAAAAACAATTAATAATACTGCAGAAAGAATTGCCAATAAAATGATGCCATGCGAAAAAACCAATCGTCTGCCTTTATCCGCAAAAAAATGCGGTAAAAAACCATCTTCTGCCAATAACCGACAGACTCGCGGAAAACCCGCAAAACTGGTTTGCGCTGAAAACGTTAGCACAATAAAAATAGCAGAGATCGATACATAATAAAAAATTCCTTTCCCTGAAACCGCTGAAACAACCTGCGATAAAATCGTTTGATACCCAGCTAACCGTTCATTCATTGCAACAATATGATAAGCAGGACAAAGATAACCTAACGATAAGATAAATAAGGCAAGTACACCAACGATCACAGTGAGAGTCCATTGCGCATTCAACACAGAAGGCTTACGAAATAAGGGAACTGCATTACTCACTGCTTCGATACCCGTCATTGCAGTAAGACCATTCGCATAGGCACCTAATAACAGCCAAATACTGAATGCAGTGGTTGCAGTAGGAATCATCGGTGGCGCGATGACAGGATGCGGATGTCCTCCCGTTTTCCAGATTTGCAATAAACCAATCAATATTGAAACACTTAAACAGCCAACAAATATTAACAAAGGGACAATGAAAATAACTCCCGATTCACGCATGCCCCGCATGTTTAACAGAGTTAATAGAATGAGAACAAGTAAACAAAGCATTAATGTGTAATGTTGTAATCCGGGTACCGCTGAAACAATTGCACCGACTCCCGCAGAAATACCCACTGCAACATTCAAAAGATAATCCATCAACAATGCAACAGCTGCACATAAACCAATACGTTTTCCGAGATTTTCACTGGCAACAACATAAGCTCCGCCACCATTCGGATAAGCCGCAGCTGTTTGTTGATAAGAAAAATAAAGAATTAAAAGTTTCAAGACAATCAGAAATGAAATAATAAAGAAATAATGTAAACCAAGTAATCCAAGCGGCAATAACATCATTAATGCTGCTTCTGGACCATATGCTGTTGATGCAAGCGCATCTAATCCTAAGGCAGGCACCCCAGTCAATACTGACAACTCTTGCTTTTTGTCCTCCCAAGAAGCAAGAGGTCTACCAAAAATTTTATTCGATAAAGGCATGCAACGTTCTTCCTTGTTTTGGGCGACTCTTCCTGAGTTTTTTCATGTGCTATTACTGATGCTATCAGCTTTGATTATAATGTCAAAATGACAACCTTTATTTGATTCCCATGCTTGGTGGTTTATCATCACAGACACCCAAAACATAATGACCCACTTTGGCACCCGGAATACTCGCAGCGGCGCCAAATAATCCCCAAGGCCCACAACATAAACCTCCTATCACTGCGCCAAAGACACCCCAACAACCTCCACAACCAATAGCACCTGCTACACTAGGCTTTTTAAAACAACTTGAAGTACTGGATTGTTCTTCGCGATCCATGGTCGATGAACCGTAGCTTTTTTTAGCAGAATCAGATTCCAGTAGTGGTTTTTCGGGTTGCACAAACGATTGGAGTGTAAATGCCGTAGACTGATTGATGGGTGGCGGTAGTGTAATGACTTGCTTGCAAGAGTTCATTGAGTCTATCCTCGTTTATTGTTAATGATAATGATTATCATTTGCATTAAATAATATCGAGGAATCTTCGCTGCGTCAATACATGACTTACAAACTTTCTAAAATCGCTGCAACGCCCATCCCGCCAGCTGTACAAATGGAAATTAACCCACGTTTACGAGAACCCGCTTGATTCAAAAGTTTTGCAAGGGACGCCACAATTCTGCCGCCCGTTGCTGCAAAAGGATGACCCAACGCGATACTGCTCCCTTTCACATTCAGTTTACTTCGATCAATCGGACCCCATGCTTTATCCCGATGCAAAAACTTTTTTGCATACGCGTCACTTTCCCAAGCTTTTAATGTACAAAGCACTTGCCCAGCGAACGCTTCATGAATTTCATAATAATCGAAATCTTGTAACGTTAATTTTTGTCTCTCGAGCAATCGGCTGACTGCAATCGTGGGCGCCATCAATAAACCATCGCCGCCAACAAAATCAATGGCAGCAACTTCCGCATCTACAAATCTCGCGAGTGGTTTTAATGATGCTTGTTGAATTCGATTTTCATTTGCTAATAAAACAGCGGATGCACCATCGGTTAATGGTGAACTATTGCCAGCAGTGAGTGTTCCAAGCGAAGAAAAATCAAACGCTGTTTTAAGTTTTGCGAGTTTTTCAAGTGAGGTATCTGCTCGGACTATTCCGTCTTTTGTAATGTGTCGAACAGGGACAATTAAATCATCATAGAAACCTTCAGCATAAGCCTTCACTGCATTCTGATGACTCAGTAATGCAAACGCATCTTGATCTTCCCGGGAAATTTTCCATTCCTTCACCATTTTTTCACAATGTTCTCCCATGGATAAACCCGTGCGCGGTTCTTTGACTTCGGGATAAACGGGTTTTAAATCTCGCATGCGAAGCTGCAAGAAAATTTTCATTTTCTCCGTAAACGATTTTGCAGTTTTGAGTTTCAACAATGCATTTTTCAAATTGAGTGAAAACACAAAAGGCATATCTGAATTCGTATCCACTCCTCCTGCAATTCCCCACTCAATTTGGTTCAACGTGATTTTATTCGCAATAAAAAGTGTCGCTTCGAGTCCTGTGCCGCACGCTCGTTGAATGAAACAAGCAGGCGTATAAGGAGAAAGTCCTGAACCCAACACAGATTCACGCGCGAGCCCCCATTTGAGTGAACTATTGATAACAGCACCTAATGCGACATCACCCACTAGTTTATCTTTTAAATTAAATTTTTCAGTCAACGCCTTCAGAGCATGCGTCATTAAATCTTGCGTTGAATCATCTTTGAAGTCTGTAAAGGATTTTACAAAAGGAGTGCGTTGTCCGCCGATCACAAAAACAGAATGGTTTTCCATAGGTTCTTCTTTATCCTTAAAGAAAAATGAAAGGTGCTGTCTATTGAGTAATAAACAGCACCATAAATAATACATAACACATTAAGCGCTTTAAAAAGTGGTTAATGTGTTTTCGCAGTCTTCTAGTGTTATTGGTTTGTAATCAATTATCTTGCTAATTGATTACCAACAACCGCGCCACCCACTGCACCGACTGCTGTACCAACCGCACTGCCGCCCGTGACTAAATTACCTGCTACGCCACCGACAACCGCACCACCAGCAGTTCCCATTTCTCTATTCGTGCAAGAAGTGAGAAGACCTACAACAAGAAGAGTTGCCACACCCACTGAAATTAATTTTTTCATGATGATGACTCCCTTTATCTAACGTTGATAGAACAGTTTTTATTATAGCATTTTCAAACCGTTACGTGCAGACGTTAAACTTTCCCACTAAAAACAAATATTTATCAATAAGTAACAATCAGGAGAGCTGATCCAACACCCGTTTTGATGCCACTTTTTGATAAAGAGTATCCTGATAAAACAATGCTTCTTCATGGCAGGTGTAAATCAACTTAATTAAATGATCATCTAAAGAGTCTGCTGCATGCGAAAAAATCTCTGGCCAAGTATAGAGTTGTTCAGCGTTCATTAAGACATCACTCGATTTTGGAAAACTTGGCGCACCAATACTCACATATGCCGCACAAACTGCCTGCCAATAATATCGCATAACAACGTGTGTGCTTTGCAAATAAGGAAATAGGATACGCAGTGCATGTAGCGCTGTCACCATATGTAATACGGCAAAATCACCCGTCGTTGCATACAGTTTAATGACAGTATTCGCACACTGTTCCAAACTAAAATCGGTTGATGCGAGATCCTGATTGACAAAAGCAAAATCGTGCAGCGAACTCGCTTTCTGCATACGTTCTATCAACGTAGGATGTTTGAATTTTTTATCGCAAAGCGCTTTACTCTGATGGATTTTTTCTAAGATTATGTCAGGCGATTTTGCACTGCTTGTCACATTTTGTAATTTTTCGAGAATAACATATTCACTGGCAAAATAGGCTAAAGCTCTGGCCACTTCCTCTTTATCGTTTATTTCAACACTATACGCCAAGCGAATTAAACAATGAAAAGCTTGTGTCGCTAATCCATCGATCAAGTGTGGGAGAAATTGCTTGAGTGTGCTTTGAATACCAATCGCTTGAATCGTTTCTTTGAAAAAAATGAAATAATCGGAATAATAGTCAGAAATGCCTAGCGTATTTTTCCAATTAGATAAATGAAATGGTGTATGAACATCTTTATGAGAAATGGGCTCTAATTTTTTTGAATACGTTTCATAAAATCTCGATAATTGTTTATTACTCGCCCCAAGCTTATGCAGCGCGATCAGCGCCATAGGTAAATGATTAGAAAATTTTGCTTTCCCATAAGATGGATTAAAGTTTTTTCCCTGATCCAGCAATTGCTTTAACATACCAACCCCCCAACATTCGATAGAACCCCAATATACTGCTGCCTTTATTTAACAGACAGTTGATTGTATTTATCACTGTCATAGATAAAATCTAATGGGTTAATATGGATGATGAGTGAGTCCTTTACGGTTTCAACTGAATTCTATTGACTAGATACGAACTACCCCCTAAAAATAGATGCAAATTATGAGCAAAATTGAGGAAAGCTTAAGAAAACCTTAAGAATACCTGATTTAGAATGAATCCGTATATTTTACGGATAACTTCTTTTGGAGTTTTTAGTGTAAGCTATATTCTGAGTAAAATACGGGTTAAAACAGACCCTATAAACTGTTGTGATTGAGACAACAATGTTCAGGCCAAATTGTGGAGAAAAAAGCGTGGAAATTGCATTAGACCAGGTAAAAAGCGGTTCTCGATTTAGTAAAGCATTTTGGGTCATTTGGCTAATTGAATTATGGGAGCGGTTTGGTTATTACGGCGCCCAAGCAATCTTAGCTCTTTATTTTGTAAGCCAGCTTGGTTACAGCGAATCCAAAAGTTTTTATGTGTTTGGCTCCTTTAGTGCTTTTGTTTACGGATTCATTTGGATTGGTGGTTGGATTGGTGACAAATACCTAGGGGCGAAGCGCACGATGGTGGTTGGCGCAATTGTCTTAATGCTCTCTTATGCCGGGCTTGCCTTGGCTGATCATCAGACGATCTTTTATGCCTTAGCCGGTATCGTTGTGGGTAATGCGTTATTTAAAGCAAACCCCAGCTCACTCATCTCCAAGATGTATGCAAAAGGTGATCCTGCCCTCGATGGCGCAATGACCCTTTATTATATGTCAGTCAATGTAGGCTCAATGATTTCGATGGCACTGACACCCATTATTGCAGCGAATTATGGCTGGACCAAAGCATTCTGGGTCTGTGCAATCGGCTTATTCTTAGGTCTGGGAAATTATTTTGTTTGCCGACGCGCTTTAGATACGGTGGGCACTGAAGTCGATCAAAATGCCTTAAACTTAAATCGACTGGCTTTAGTCGTCGGTGGCAGTTTGCTCGCGATTCTTGGCATTGCTCAATTACTGAATCATACACAAATCTGTAACTGGATTGTCTACGTCGTCGTGACCAGTGCATTTCTATACTTTGTGAAGATTGCATTTTCACTGAAAGGCATTACGCGAACACGTATGTTCGTCGCATTTATTCTGATTCTGCAAGCGGTATTGTTTTTTGTACTCTATAATCAGATGCCAACTTCGCTGACCTTTTTTGCGGTGCATAATATTAATAACCATGTGCTCGGTTTTAATATCCCACCCGCTGAATATCAAGTCTTAAATCCTATCGTCATTGTCATCATGGCGCCGGTTCTTGCTTGGTTATATAATCGTTACCCTGCAACACATGCGACAAAATTTTGTATTGGTATGTCGCTTTGCGCTGGTGCGTTTCTTGCCCTGGCCATTCCGCAATTTACTGCAGTTGATGGCTTAGCTTCACCGGGCTGGATGGTACTTTCCTATTTCTTACAATCGGTCGGTGAATTGTTAATTTCAGGCTTAGGTCTTGCGATGGTTGCAGAATTATGTCCGGTTAACATGAGCGGATTTGTAATGGGCATCTGGTGGTTGGCTATGATGCTTGCGGGTCCGATTGGTGCTTGGGTCGGTGCATTAACTGCGCCTCCTGCTGGTGTTGAACATCTGTCGACATTAGATAGCATGCAACTTTATGCGCATGTGTTTATGAAAATCGGATTAATCACGGGATTAACAGCAGCAGCGATGTGGTTAAGCCGTCCTGTATTAAATCGATTATTGGCACGCCATCATTAAAAATGAGAGATTTGACTTGTTAACCAGAAGCTATGGTTAACAAGTCTACTCAAAAAGTCAGACTCGTGTTTAGACAAAATCCAGCAACAGCGGTAAATGATCCGACACCTCATCCTGCAACACTTCAAACTTATTCACCTTGATTTCAGGTGATGTCAGAATATAATCTGCAAATTTTTCTGCTTTAGGATATAAACTACTGCGTGTCGATGTCACCTGATAAGTTTGAACTAGATTTTTCATCCCTTGTTCCAACATCTTCATGCTTTCAGTATCCGGTCTTAAATTAAAATCACCACACATGACAGTGGGTACTTTAATCTGATTCAAAAATTCAGTGATTCTTTTAGATTGGGCAATGCGTTCAGGTGAATCCGTTTTACCCTGACCATTCCAAAGGCCATGTACATTCAAAACAGAATAAATTTGATTATTGATGCGATATTCTAACCATTGCAAATTGCGAGAATGTGTTGGACCTCGACCTGAATAACTGAGGTTTTCATGAATGGTAACTTCGCCTTCACGTAAAACATCAATTTCTTTTCTAACGAACATGCTAATGCCATAAATATTATTCACAACCGGTCTGAAAAAACCACGGTGATCTGGCAACAATGCCTGTAATTCAGAAAAAATATTGAGACTTACTTTTCTGTCTTCATTCGAAATTTTTTCCGGCGCGTTATGATATACCTCTTGAAAGCAAAAAATATCAATGTCTCGATGCAATACAATGAAATCCAACAATGGATTTCGTACATGCCCGCCCCAAATATTGAGTGTCATTAGCTTCATATTTTTGCTCTCATGCCTGAAAAGTGAATAATCCTCGTTAAATCCTAACATATAAGCCAATAATTTAACAATCTGGCCCTTTTCGCAAGCACTCACTCCATGGGGCTGAATTTAATAGTTGCATAGCTAACTAATTAGTAGTATACTCATTTCATGTTTGATTACTGCCTTTACTTTAATACCACCGCCTTAGCGCGCTTGTTAGACCGTGAATGGACCAAAGCATTTCAGCCATTCGGACTAACACCCTCGCAAGCTTTTATGTTGCGTGTGATTTTAGAGAAGCCCGGTCTACTACAGCGTGAGCTGGCTGATATGTTGACGATCTCCCGGCCAACAGCAACCAGGACACTCGATGGACTAGCAGAAAAAGGCTTAATCGTACGTGAAACAACCGAACGGGATGGACGAGAGCTTGCTTTAAAGCCTACTGCGAAAGCAAAAGGGCTCGAAGACAAGATTAAAGCCGCAAGTGCCAAGGTCTCACAACGCTTGAAACAAGAGATGGGTGCCGAACATTTCGATATTACCGTCACCAAAATAAAAGGAATTCGCTCCATCCTGAAATGAATTTTTTTAACTAAATAGTTGCATAGCTAACTAACGAGGTGAACCATGCCAATTCTGAATGTCAAAGTCAGTGGAAAAAAATCGCGTAAGATGACTCAACAAATTTCCGAATTATTACTGGAATTAACATCACGCATTTTAAAAAAAGAAAAAAACGTCACTGTGATCACGATTGACTTCATTCCTGAGGATTGCTGGACAATCGGTGGCGCATTACTCAGCGATCTTGCCCAATCTATTTTTTATTTTGATATCAAAATTACCGATGAAACAAACACCAAAGATGAAAAAGCTAACTACATCAAAGAAGCCTTTTCAGGTTTTCAAAAACTGTTAGGAAACCTGCATGAAACTTCTTATATAGCTATCCATAACATGAAAGCAGCTTCCTATGGATACGGCGGTTTCACACAAGAACAGCGTTATCAACATCGAGTAAAATGAGGAGAAAAAAATGACATACACCACGCTACCATGCGAAACACTCATTTCAAATCGTGAAAAAGAAGTGCTTTATTTTTTAGTCCATGGGTTAACAGCAAAAATGATTTCTGCTCGTTTACTGATATCGCCACGAACGGTCGAACAACATGTCGTCAATATCAAGAAAAAAACGGGCATCTATGCTAAGTCAAAATTAATTGAAGTGTTTTTTGATCGGTTCAAATAATGCGATTTAGCTGATCCGCGTCTGTCAACGTTAACAAAGGAATTAAAAAGTACGTCGATTCAGATTCTGACCTGGCTGAGATGTCTGTGTTTTTGTTGGATTTTTAGCGCGCTGCGTTGAACTACCACCATTTGGCAAGGGTGGCTTTGCACTTGCAGCAGCACTCGCTCCACCATTTGGTGGTGCAAAAGCAACGGCCGTTCCAGCCGATGCATTTTTGGGATCAGTTTGCCCTTGCTTTCTATCAGCACCCTGATTCGCCCAAAATAAGGGTTTTTTTACGAGAGGGACAGGTCGCGAGACAGCGATGCTTCTTGCTAGCGCCGAGCGCGATTCACGTGCTGATGCTGATAATGGCTCTGCACGCTTTGTAGGTGTTGGTGTACCAGGTGAATAATCTCTTGCACTACGCGATGAGGTGAGTGGCTGTATTGTAAGCGCTGCACCGGTTAAAACAGGTGATAAACTGACTGGCAACTTTACTTTAGGTTTGTGTTGTCCTGTTGTTACCGGAGGCGAGGTCGCATCCAACTGAAAATTGAATTGCATTGAATGTTGTGCAGAACCACCGCCAATCGCAGCTACTGGCGTTTTAGGCGTTTTTGCATCGGTAGGTATTGAGAGTCGTCCTCCCGCTGTTTGCGGTCGAGCTGGTATTGCAGAGGCAGCAGTTGCAGATTGTGGCGTTGGTGTCCTAGAAAGCGCACTAAAAATTTCTGCAGTCATCGCCGTGAATGATTGAACCTCTTTTACATCCGTCAAACGTGTTGTATCAACCATTAATCTGCGTTGCGGGACAACGGCAGAAACAACACCCCCGTTTTCAGCAGCAGCCGTCGCATTTGGATTGGTTTCTACGCTAATCGCATCTTCAAAATACTTTATCTTATCATTTGCTTTTCCAAGCTCCGTATTAGCTTGGTCAAGAGTCACTTGTAAAGTACTCAGCTCTATAGGTTGCAGAACAGCCGTGTTCGTTGCTGAATACTTTTCTAAGATTGCAATCGTCGTCTTTAATGCAATGACTGCTTCAACATAAATGTGCAGCGCTATTTTAAGTGACAGCAAATACTTTTCAGATGTGACTTTTCTATGTTTTGGCATCATTTCGAGGATCACTTGATCTCGATAAAATAGTCTTGCTTCAACCAGTAGCGCAATATCTTTCATTTGCAGTAATGGCTGTATCCCGAGATAACTGTCATTTGCTAGCGTAACATTCAACTCTTTCCTATCTTTTCGCCTCGTCTGAGCTAATCGAATCAGCTCCTGTCTGACCTGGTCGCTGGGTAAATCTTTCAATGCATCTCTAAAATGCACGACTTTCACTTTCTGGCCCACTTCATCTTGAATCAAGTAAGCCACAAAATTTTTAAATGCAGCGATGTCACTGAATTGACATTCATCAAAATCAAGGTGCTCGTATTTTCCATTTTTTGCCGTGATTTCAACACCGAGTTGACTCGTTAACTTTTCATCCAGATGGTGCGAGTGGAATTTCTTGGCCACAGCTTTGAGCTTTTCAGTAGCGGTTTGTGCCCCGCCAGCACCGCACATAGGTGCCGCGTTATGTTGTTTCATCACTTTTAATAATGATGTGGCGCTTAATGTCCCATGACTACTTTCAAAAATATCTTCCTCAATTTTTTTTGCCGTTTCAGTCGGTGTTTTTAAATCTGAAGACAGGAGATGAGAGATATTATAGACAAAGGGGCGAAGTGTTTTTGAGTGCGCAATGATCAAGCGTTTGGGGTCAGCTGCATCAACGGGTGTAATAGGTGATTCTGGCGCATCAGACGCTGCAGCGGCAGTTGTGACTAGTGCCTGCAATTTCACTGGTTTGCGACGTTGTAATCTTGAAACGCTCATGCTTTACCCCTCTTTTTTGTAATCGGTACAAACTCTCTGATGGGGAAAAATGTAGCACATTTCTGGTAACGCTGCATCAATGATGAGCTAACTGAATAGGTATAACTGCAAAAAACATTCGAAATGAACAAATAATGGGCTAAATTGGCTTAATTCTGCTATCATCTTTTGCTAAACTACGCCCACTTAATGAATCAAGAGATCCCTCATGTCAACGAAAGTCATGCCTACCTACTACAACCAACTTCCTGTCTCATTTGAATATGGCAAAGGCGCCTGGCTTTGGGATAATCAGGGCAATCAATATTTGGATGGTTTAGCGGGTATCGCTGTTTGTGGTTTGGGACATGCACATCCGGCGGTGACGCAAACCATCATCGAGCAATCTCAAAAACTGCTTCACACATCGAACACCTATACGATTGCAAAACAAATTGAACTCGCTGAAAAATTAACGCATATCGCTGAGATGGATCAAGCTTACTTTTGCAATTCGGGTGCTGAAGCAAACGAAGCTGCTTTAAAGTTATCGCGTTTATATGCGAGAAAAAAGGGAATTTCTAATCCGATTGTTATCACCATGAAAAACTCATTCCATGGCCGAACTCTAGCAACCTTGAGCGCATCGGGAACCGAGCGTATTCAACTTGATTTTGAACCGCTAGTCAAAGATTTTATTCACGTCGATTTAAATGATGAGATAGCACTCGAACAAGCGGTAGCAGAACATCAACAACATATCGTCGCCATTATGTTAGAACCGATTTTAGGCGATGGCGGCATACAACTTGCGACAGTCGACTATCTCAAAAAAGTGCGAGCACTCTGCGATCGGCATGATTGGTTAATGATTGCTGATGAAATACAGACAGGCATGGGACGCACTGGAAAATGGTTTTGTTACCAACATAGCGATATCAGAGTTGATGTCATGACCGTTGCCAAAGCACTCGGCAACGGCGTTCCAATTGGTGCCTGTCTTTCCCGTGGCAAAGCCTGCAATCTCTTTGGGCCAGGAAAACACGGCACCACATTTGGCGGCAATCCTTTTGTTTGCGCGGTGGGCTCTACTGTCATTGATACGATGAAAAAAGAAGAGTTAGTAAATCATGCAGAAAAAATGGGAACATATTTATTACATCAATTAAAAACAGTTCTCTTAAAACAGTCTGGTGTAGTTGATGTACGAGGACGAGGACTCATGATTGGCGTCGAACTTCTAAAACCCTGCATGGAGTTAACATCGATTGGTTTGCGGCATGGCATTTTATTTAATATCACCGCAAATAAAGTGATACGAATCTTGCCACCTTTAATTATTCAAGAAAAAGAAGCGGATGAGCTTGTTGCGCGATTGGATAGGACGTTGATGGATTATTTCAACAAAAATCCATCAATGGCCTGACCCAATCACTAATTCGCTTCCAAAGCCTCTTTTCTAGAAGACCAAAACGCGTAATAACGTTTCGGAACCACTTTCAAGAAAATATTCACAACACATAAAACAATTAACAGCGGATAAACGACATTTAATATCGGCACAGCAATTTTCATGATGCCGTCAAAACCCAAAATCGCCATCATAAACATCGTGCTAATCACAATCAGTAAACAGACTAAGCGTGGGATTTTTTTGCGTAACACAGTGGAATGTAAATAATCCGTGGTCACTTCCGTTAATGCAGCAGCAGTTGCTAAACAGGCAAATGAAACACAAATACCCAAAAACAATGAACCGTATTCGCCTAAAATCAGATAGGAAATTTTACTGATCAACGCTTCCGTTGGAACATTTTGCAAAGCACTCGCGTGAGAAGCTGCGATAAAAATAAATCCCGTATAAATCGAACCTATCAGTATTGCGCCAAGAATACAGGAGAGTAATGTCATTTTTATGATTGTATGATGCGATACAACTCCAATATCACGGCATTTATTCACGATATGTTTGCATGCAATGGTACAAAAGAAAAAAGTCCCCAATAAATCCATCGTGCCATAACCCGTGGTAAAGCTGTCATGAAAAGCAGTCGCTGCAGTCATTGGAACAGCAATCAAAGGGCTTGCCGTATAAATCCCCAAAGCGATTAATAGCGAAAATGCGATAATCTTCACCGGTGACAGGAACCAGCCGATGATTTCAATAATACGTGACTGTTTGTAAATGAGCATAAAAACAATTAAAAAATACAGCGCATCAAAACAATATTGGTTTTTGAAAAAAGATGGCAATAGGGGCAGCAACGTATTATAGGTCACGACTTCCGTACGTGGCGCTGCAAATAAAGGCCCAATAATCAAGATTAAAAATGTGACCATGAGAAATGCAAATACTTTTCCATAGCGATTGAAGAACTGCCAATAGCTGCCTTCATACAAGGAAACCGCGAATAAACCGAGGAAAGGCACACCGACACCTGAGATAATAAATGCAGCAATCGCTGGATAAAGATGTTGACCTGAATCAACGCCAATTTTTAAAGGAAAAACAATATTGCCTGCACCAAAAAACATAGCAAACAACGCTAATCCCGTCGTAATAATCACTTTCCATTGGCCACTGACTTGCATAATCATCCCCGTCTTGAATTAAATATCATTGATTATTATATCGATTTTAGATTAAAGAATTCTTAAATGAAGCAAAGTTTTATATCCACTTCTTACGTTGAAAATAAATCATCATCACTACCGCTATCCCCACCATCAATCCCAACACAATAAAATACCCATAATGCCAATGCAGTTCAGGCATATAAGTAAAATTCATGCCGTAAATACTCGCGAGCGTTGTGATGGGAATAAAAATCGTCGCAATAATCGTCAACGTTTTCATCACCTCATTCATACGATTCGTCAAGCTGGAAAGATAGACATCTAATAAATTAGATAGCATATCGCGATAGGTTTCGAGCGTATCAATCGCTTGCACGACATGATCGTATAAATCGCGCAGATAAAGACGGGTAAAAGGCGTAATTAAGGTTTCTTCCACTTGTAATAAATGACTGAGCACTTCGCGCAATGGCCAAATCGATTTTCGAAGCAATAACATTTGGCGCTTCAACCGATAAATGGTTCGCGTATTTTGTGGTACTGGATCAGAAATTATTTTTTCTTCGACCAAATCAATTTGATTCCCGACACCTTCTAAAACTTCAAAATAATTATCAACGACCCTATCCATTAACCGATACGCTAAATAATCACATCCCTGCTGTCTTAACCGTTGATTGGGTTCGGCACATAATTTTTCCTGAATGTCATTTAGAATAGATGAGTCACTTTCCTGAAATGACAATAGATAATCTTTCCCTAAAACCAAACTGAGTTGCTCTGCTGAAAAAATTAATTTTTCCGGATTCCACGCCAAGAGCTTGAAGGTAATAAATTCATATTGATCGAATTCCTCCACTTTAGGACGCTGCCCTACATTGAGAATATCTTCGAGCGTCAACGGATGAATTTTATAATGGTCAGCAATCTCACGAACTAACTCGATATTGTTTAAACCTTGGAGATGCAGCCAAGTCATTCCTTTAAAATTATCCTCCGGCAAACAAGATTGAAGTGCTGTTCCTTTCGCCTGATGACAGGTTTGCTCCGTATAGGTAATAACAGTGAGATGGGGTTCGAATGATTTTTTGTTACCCGTATAAATCGCAGTGCCAGGCGGTTGCCCTATCTTTTTCACTCGCTTTTTAATTTCAGGCAGCATACATTCGTTTCCTTATAAAATTTCAACCTTGGTTGCAAAATCCCCTTTATCACCTTTTGCCAGAACATACTGAATTCTCTGGCCTTCTTTTAATTCTTTATACCCTGCTACTTGGACTTCAGAAAAGTGTACAAACACTTCCCCCTCACCTTCATCAGGTGCAATGAAACCATAGCCTTTGATTTTATTAAAACGCTTAACGGTACCGGTAGGCATAAAACGACTCCCTTATAAAATGATCTTATGCAGTATAGCTAATTCCCCATTGGTCTGCTATTCCATGCCATGATAAACTTGTCATCAAATCACTGACTGGAGAAGACATCAATGCCACATAAAAACACTTTGGAGCTGATTGGCTCCACAACTTGTCCTTATGTACAGCGCGTGCGAATCGCATTGATTGAAAAAGAATTACCGCATGAATTCATTGCCATTGATCTCAACAACAAACCAAGCTGGTTAAAAGAAATTTCACCTTATGAAAAAGTACCCGTCCTGAAGCAAGACAGTCTCTGTCTTTATGAAAGCACAGTGATCAATGAATACCTTGATGAAGTCTTTCCCAATCCTGCTTTGATGCCAAATGTTCCCCATCTTCGCGCACAAGCAAGAATTTGGATTAATTTCTTCGAAAATCAATTAATCCCACATTATTATAAAATGTTACTCAGCCAGGAAGATTCACAACAAGAACTTTTTCGCGAAAAACTTCTCAAGAATTTGATTTTCATGGAACTCCATGGTTTTGCCATCTTCAGTCAAAAAGGATCTTTTTGGTTTGGTGAACAACTGACTTTGGTTGATATTGCGCTTTATCCTTTCTTTGAACGCTTTCCTGCTTTAGCGCATTATCGTGATATTGAAATTCCAAAAGAATGCCTACAGTTACGCAAATGGTTGGCTGCTATGAAACAACGTCCTGCTGTTTTGCAAAGCGGTAATCCCGTTGAAACCTATATCAAAACATTTGCGAAATATGCGGATAATTCCGCAACTAGCATTTCAGCGAATGAGTTTCGCAGTAAATAATGATGACATGTCGTCAATTCACTCCGACTTCGTCGTCCCGCGGCTTTGCCCGCGGGATCCCGTGCCTAAGTACAATTCCCTTTTAATACACAATTTTTTAATTGATTAGCAAATTGAAAATGATTATCGGCATCATAAGTTACTTCCCAATTAAAGACACCGCCAATCGTCGGATAAAGATCTGGTGGTGTATATTGTCCGCAACTTTTTCCCGTTCTTAAACATTGAATGGCTTGCATGATAAGCCCATTTGCAGTCACAGGTAATGCATTGCTACCACCTTGACTATTCGTGGATGGATATCCCAGAACAACCTGATCGGGTCGAAGATAATTGATGTAATGCTGAAATCCTGTGTCGCGACCATACGGATCTTTTGCCGGCCAGTTTTCTAATAAATCCGTCGCCATCGCGACTGAAAAATCCTGGCTTAAGCCATTATTCGCATAACAAACATCATCGATGCCATCAGCACAGCCTGTATTATAAAGCTGTATCCCAACCCAACTAATCGCGGGAGAGGTTTGCATAATCAATGAAGAATACGATGCCCAAGGATTGCCGAATCCACTGGTCGCTGCAATATTATCGACTTGCGGAACTAAACTGATTAACAGTTTGGAATTATTTTGGTGAAGTGTATTAATCACATTGGCTAAAACTGCCACATCACCGGTGGGCTTATCAATCGTTCCTTGACCGGTAAATCCATCTTCAATATCAAAATCCACACCATCAAAGCCATATTGTGAAATCGTTTGTTGAATCGATGCGACTAAATCAGTTTGAAATTGCGTTGGACTTTTTGCCATTTGTAAAACTTGATCAAAATCAACTGTTCCATTTGGCAATCCCGAATCTGCACCGCCGAGTGAAAATAACACTTTAATACCAGCCGCTTGCAAACTTGCAACATAACTTTTTGTCACCGTCGGAAAATCAGAGAGAACTTGACCTGGTTGATCAAGGCTAAATAAACCAAACGCAACAATAATATGCGTATAACCTGCCTGGCTTAAAGCCTGCCCTGTCGGTAACTTTGATGCATCAACCCAGCCTGGCAAATACCCAATCACTTTGCCGCCTTGAGTCGTCTGGGATGTAGAAGCATAACTTGTAGGAAAGACTAAAATCAGCGCTAAAAGAAAAACAAACAACACATTTTTAATTGACATGGTGCACTCCTCATCTTGTTATTAGTGATATTTAATTGCTGGCGCTTAATTGATTTTTGTCGTTGCGAGCGTCATGTTTTTTATGACGCGCGGCAATCCATAGGGCATTCTGGATTGCTTCACCCGCATAAAACGCGGGTTCGCAATGACGAAATCAATTAAGCGTCAGCAACTATTTATACACTCTTTAAAGATGAGAAGTCACGTTTTTTTATACGGAATACCATCCCCATTTATTTTAGATGCACAACAGGCTGTCTTCGAGTCTTCATCGTTCCAAGCCAAGACTCAAATAATTGACGCGCTGATGGTTTCACTGCTTGGGTCGCAGTTCCTCCACTTTTGCCGTAGAGAGTAACTGGCATTACCGCAGAAAAATTCACAACTTGCTGTGGTCGAGTACAGAGATTCTCTAATGAACTTGAAAACCAAACACGAGGATTCTGCTGAATAGCTTGATAAATTCGACCAAGCACGACGTTTCCGTCTGGCTGAGTTAAATCGAGTTGCAGAATAAAACAAATATTTTGCCGAATCGTTTCTTTCACACGAGCTCGGGAAGAGACCACTGCAGTCATTGCGTTCGCTTTTTTTAATGTCCGTTTATCTCGCTCGCGACATTGATTATCGAAGATTTCAATTTCATGCAAACCCATCAACGCTAATCCAAGAAGGTCTTGACGTTTCGACTCATGCTCTGTGGCATACACCACTTTTAAGCGACCATCAGGCTGTGGTTCCAGTGATTTAATCATTGCGCTAAAGGTTTTTTCCAGTTCCGTTTTTAATAACACGAATTTGTCTTCTGTATGGTTTTCAGTGATTGCTTGTTTGACTTTAGAAATCA
>Ga0207042_1054_pt1 | contig 25379 bp, 17 predicted proteins | sample Alteio_BWMinCont_70_FD_153310 | JGI IMG/M metagenome (GOLD analysis project Ga0207042, IMG submission 153310) | Enriched cells from forest soil in Barre Woods Harvard Forest LTER site, Petersham, Massachusetts, United States -... | ecosystem: Environmental > Terrestrial > Soil > Temperate forest >... | reverse complement strand
GACATTCTTCAATATCACAGGTTGCATGAGAAGCTCCAAGGGAAGGAATGAGATGTATCGTACTTGTGAGCTTCATTGCAGCGACAAATTTGCGATAAAGCGCTAGAACCGACGATAAAGCAGAGAAAAAATGGAGTAAAGCGATGACGCACCACGGTTTGATGGACTCAATTTTCGGAAAGCACCATTGAGTTCAGGAGGAAACGTTCCGTCCATCAAGACCTATGAAAAAGACTTATTTCCATGCAAAGTGGGTTTTTACAGATGCCCATTCACATGCGCATGAAATTGAAGGTACTCTTGTGCACATTGCTGCGGTCTTTCCACCATCGGCAAGTGACCGATACCGTGCATAATGGATAGTTGTGAATGCGGTATCAGCTTGTGCAAGATCTCGGCCGTGCCGACATTGATTGCTCTATCCTGATCGCCCCAGACGATGAAAGTTGGCGTGTCGATATCTGCAACATCCGCCTCAACAGAATACGTTGCGATTTGATGGAAAATCTTTTGTGCCAATGCGACATTGTTGATCTGCCCCTGTGCGATAACATTGAGCATAGGACGAGGAATAAACGGCGGGTCGCTCATGACAAATGAAAATGTATTGACGAATTCATCTTCATTTTTTGCAATCAGAGGATTGCGACCTTGCTCTAAAACCAATCTTGCCAATTCGCTTTTCGGCGCACTCCATATTCCTGCCGGATCAAGCAGCCACAAGCTGCGCACTTCAAGTGGATATTTGATCGCGTAAGCCATGGAAATTTGACCGCCCATAGAACTGCCACCCAAATGCAAGGCGCCAACATCTAAGGCTTGCGCGAACTGATGCAGGCGTTGCACTTGGGCTGCAGGGCTATAGTCGGCGTCAAATGGATGCGATGATTCGCCGAAACCGAGCAAGTCTGGAACAATCACGTGGTAGTGCGGCGTCAGCCAATGAGCGATTCTGGTGAAATTATCTTTGTCGGCACCGAAGCCATGCAACAACATCAACGGCTCGCCGGTACCGCCTTCCAGATAGACATAGTGCTGTCCATTCGATAAAGTGATTTCTTTACGTGCGAGACCGGCGTGATAGTGTTCCGCATCGAGTGCCATGCGGGTAGCCTGCACCGGGGCCAGATAGACGAAACCCACCAAACCGAATACGAGAATCACTATTGCACTTATCGATACTTTTAATGCTTTCACAATCTCACCAAATCCATTTTAAAACGATTATTTCAACACTTGGTCGCATCTCTGATTACATCTTTTACGCTAACGCAAAGTCAATTTGATCGGTAATGCACTCGGCGTCATTGTAAAGGTAAACAATTCTTCCACCGGCAACGCATTTTGATCGTAGCTCAAGGTGAAATTACGCGCGATCATCGATGTAACCATTCTCACTTCGGCCATCGCGAGAAAACGACCGGGGCAAAACCGAGGGCCGCCGCCAAATGGGAAAAGTTTGCGGGTTGGACTGTCGTTCGCCAAAGCCTGATCGCCCCCTAGCCAGCGCTCGGGTTGAAATAAATCAGACTCCACAAATTCACCCGCCAACTGGCCGGAATGGCGCAAGCAAGCCAGCATCGCCGTGCCGGAAGGGGCCAATAAATCGCCCACGACCATATCCTTGTTGGTCTCGAAGCCCATAATCGGCGCCACTGGTTTGATGCGCATGGCCTCGTTGGTTGCCGCATCCAAATACGTGAATTGTTCGAGACCGGCAAATTCCTGCAAAACCAGATGATCTCCCAAAATGGCATCCGATTCCGCCGCCATTACCTGCGCAGCATGCGGGTCGCGCGCAATGAAATTAAGAAGCCAGGCTATCGTATTCGATGTCGTGTCTTCTCCTGCAAACACCATCGTGATGGCATTCCCAACCACATGGTCGTCGGTGAACTCGGAACCCGGCTCGTCACGCGCAACCAGCAATGCTTCCAGCATATTGGTCGGCTTGATGCGCCGCTCCGGATGTGTCGCCAATGTGCTTCGTGTCTGTGCAATGAAACCGTGCACAATTTGAGCTATGCGCTCGGCGCTGGCATCAGCAGCGCGATCAACCGGCAGCTTCACGTGACGCCAATAGGCTACCGGCGACGTCATGCGGCGTGCGACGCGATAGAATATATTTTCAATATCGCGTTGCAGTGGATTGTCGTCATGCTCCAAGGCGTTGATATCATGACCCATCGCCAACCCGATGATCACATCGAGCGCAAAGGCCTTCAAATCGCGCAGTACATCGACTGTTTGCCCTGCCGTTACCGCTTTTATCCAACGCAGACGCAAGCGCTCGGTCATCGTCACCATAGTCGGGAAAAAACGTCGTATCACTTCCGGAGTCAACCCGCGCATCACCAATTTGCGCTGTTTGCGCCACTCGTCGCCTTCATCGGTAAACACCCCGCGGGTGCCTAACTCGGTAAGTATCCTTGCCGAACGAGAGGTACGGCGCAAAGCGTCCGGCCTATCGCGCAGCAAATTCGAGATCAGGGCATTGTCGGACACTACAACGATGGTCTTGCGGCCCACCTTGAACTTGTACATCGGCCCGAATTCACGCGCCCAATTTTCCAACGCTTGATGAAAACGTAGCGACTCGATTTGGAACATATTCCCCAAAATTGGTATGCCCTTGGGACCGGGGAGATCGGCAATCCGGCGCAAAACGGTTTGACCGGAATCACCGACTTGCATTGAGTCGGTGCTACTCGCTAAAGCGCGTAAATTCAAGATTGCCTCCATCATTGACCTAATCGTAGTGGATCAATGTTACCTTAAAATTAAATAAATGACTTTAAATTCATTAAATTTGCGATTAATTGAAAAAGTCGCAATGCGGTAAGTTTGCTCAGATACCGGACAAGTGCGACGGGAATCTCCCTTTAGCGCTTGAGAAATAGCAAATCCGAGATTCTTTATGCAAATATCTAGTAATGTATGGGCTTACCTATACGCCATGATTTCGGTACACTCTTATTTTGCATTTTCCCTTGGCCGACTATCTCATTGAAGGCACCCTACTCGCTATGAAATTACGCACATTCGCTTTGACCGCATTGCTCCTGTCCTCGCCAGCCTTCGTCTTTGCGGCGAAAGAGAAACCCGCCGCGCACGCAGAGACCGGAATCGACTGGTACAAAGGCGACGTCGACGCTGCCTTTAGTTACGCAAAAAAACACCACAAGCCATTGTTCCTGTATTGGGGTGCGGTTTGGTGCCCACCCTGCAATCAGGTGAAGGCCACTGTTTTCAACCGTCAAGGGTTCATCGATCGCTCGCGTTTCTTTGTGCCTGTCCATATCGATGGCGACAGCCCGAATGCGCAAAAACTCGGAGCACGCTTCAAGGTGCGTGGCTACCCGACCATGATTTTGTTTAGTCCAGATGGCAGCGAAATCACACGACTGCCAGGCGAAGTCGATAGCGAACGCTACTTGCAAGTGTTGGAATTGGGCATGAATGCCGGTCATTCCGTCAAAGATACGTTGCGCGTTGCATTGGCCGACGGCAGCAAATTGACTGCCGACGACTGGCGCCTGCTCGCCTATTACTCCTGGGATACCGACGAACAGCAAATGTTAAGCGCCAAGGAATTACCGGCGACTTTACAGAAATTGGCTGCCGCCTGCCCGCCGGGCGATACCGCTACTCATCTCGCGTTAAGCGCCTTGGTTGCCGCCGCTGCGGCGACACCTGAAAATGCACCGGTCATCGACAAAGGAGCGTCTACCGCCTTGTTGATGAAAGTCTTGGGAGATGCTCGCGTTGCCCGCGACAACACCGATATCGTCACTAGTTATTCCGGCAAAATTGTGGCCTTGGTAACAGAGCCAAAATCTGAAGCGCGCACGCAACTTATCAACACGTGGAATATTGCATTAGAACGTTTGGCCGACGACTCTACCCTTTCAAAAGCGGATCGCCTTGGCGCAGTTGATGGCAAAGTCGCCTTGGCGCGCTTGATTCAACCAGAAGGTCCGTTGGCTGCTGCGCTTTTGCAAGAAGTGAAGCAACGCGTTGCCGTTGCCGATCAGGCGACGACCGATGCTTACGAGCGCCAATCGGTGATCAGTAATGCAGCCGATGTCTTGGCTGATGCCGACTTGATCGACGAGTCTGACGTATTACTGAAAGCCGAGTTGAAGCGCTCGCATTCACCCTACTATTTCATGACGGATCTGGCGATCAATGCAAAAAAACGCGGCGACACCAAGACGGCACTCGATTGGTATGAACAGGCGTATGGTGCGGCTAAAGGGCCTGCCACGCGATTGCAATGGGGTTCGACTTACTTGGGCGGCTTGCTGGAACTCACACCAGACGATGAGAAACGTATTGAGAAAACCGCCAATAGCATCATCAGCGAGTTAGGCGACACGCAAAATGCATTCTACGAACGTAATCGCAGGGTATTGGAAAAGCTAGGTCACAAGTTCGTAGTTTGGAACACACTCGGTCAACACGAGGCAGTGTTTCAGAAGGTGCATCAACAATTAAACGGAGTATGCGCAAAGTTGCCGGATAACGATTCGCAACGTGCTGCATGCCTTGGTGTATTAGCACCGACCAAATCCTGACACTCTCCTTAGTCAATCTGATGCGCAGAAATATACAAGGTCTGCGCATCAGGCAGATCGAATCATGAAACCTTGGTCGTGAAACATGCTGCCTGCGGCGGTTATCGCTTCACCATATATTGAAGAACATAATCACACATCTGGAATTTGATTTAGGCAAAAAAAAACCCGCAGCGTGACCGCTGCGGGCGAATCCACTCTTGAGGAAAATCTAAGAGAACGTTCAGTCTAACGAGTATCGACCATCCCGCCCATCCCATAAATATGGGATATTTGTGTCATTTAAGATGAAAAGTTGAAAATAAGAACGCAGAATTGGGCACTGCGCAATAAAGGAGAAGGAAAACGTTGACGTTTAAACATTTATTTCGCAGCAATGCGAAGCCGCAGGAGATTATACGGCTGAGATATGTTGATATTGATAGCAATCTAAAATTTTGGACTTCAACTCCGATTTGTCGGGTATTAAGCGTCCCTTAACAAATCCACACTTCTCCAAGACCCGCGCCGAGGCAGGATTTTCAACCGTCACAAACGCAAGCAATCGCGCCAGATGCCATTGGCCGTACGCCAAGGTTTTCAAATATTCGACGGCCTCGGTCGCTATGCCTTTACCCACATATTCTTGCGCGATGCGATAGCCGATTTCGGTGGTCCGCTCCACCGAATCGATATCCTTCAAATTTGCGCGCCCGGCAATCCGCCCATCATCGTCGAGGATGATGCACGGATGCATCGTCCCGCTCGCGTAATCATTCAAGCAAGTTTCAATATGGGCGGCTATCCCCTCCCGTGAATAGACCGAGTCAGCCCTGGGCAAAACATACTGTTCGAACCATGCCCGATTCTGAAGTTCAAATTTCAGCAAAATCGCCGCATCATCGACTTCTAGCGTTCTAATTTTCATACAAGTTAGCTATTTCGCGTGGACACACCCTCGTTTCACGCCGGAAATCGCCTTCTTACTCCACCAATATGCAACTCCGTCGCAAATCGATAGAGTGCTTTTTCACGGACTGCGAGAATGTCCACACTTTCACTGTTTCTGGAGATAAGAATGATAATCGAAATCCTGTCACACGTACCACGTTGGGTCTTTGCCTTGTTCTTCGGCTTGCTGTATTTGGGTTATACGCAAACTAGAACACGTGCCGTATCGGTGACGCGCTTGGTCATCATACCGCTTGCGATGTTGGGGCTGTCATTTTCTGGCGTCTGGAACACATTTGGCTCAAGTATCCTGGCGTTAGGAAGTTGGTTCGGCGCCTACGCCCTTGGGACTGCCACGGCAATTTCTTGGGTCAGTGTCAAGGACGTCGAGTATTCCACCGAAACACGGCAGTTTACCTTACCAGGCAGTTGGCTGCCCGCATCGTTGATGATGGCGATTTTTTTCACCAAATTTGTCGTGGGCATGAACCTGGCGCAACATCCTGAATTATTGGAGCAAACACGTTTTATCGTTATCGCCGGCATGGCGTATGGAATTTTCAGCGGAGTATTTCTCGGTCGCATGCTGAAAATAATCAGCGTTCACGGCAAACACGCCATTCGATCAACATTTGCGGCTTAAGAACCTGTTCAGTGTCTTAGGCTAGTGGCGATTATTTTGCGGTGTGGCATCAACCATATCGGCATGCAATTCAGCGCGCAAAGTGGCGACCTGTGCGGATGCAATGTCCGTCCCCCGGTTGCCCCAGGCATTGCGGATGTAACTGACGATCGCTGCGATGTCTTGGTCGCTCAAACGCTTGCTGAAATTCGGCATGCCGCTACGCCCGGTCAACAGCAAAGAAGCAACATCGTTTGCGCTAGCATGCACAAACGCATTACCCGCCAATGCGGGGAACGCATCGGGGATACCTTGTCCATCGACTTGATGGCAGGCCGAGCAATTTTTTAGAAATAAGGCCTTGCCGTTGATTTCCTCTGCCGATGCAGGCAAACAAGACAAAAAGAGCGCTCCAAGAAAACAACGAGCAGCCGCCAACCGGCGGCACTTGATTTCGCTAACATACTGCATCCTATTCACGCCCCAATACGTTGATGAATTTTTGCAATTTGTTGCCACGCCGATTCGATTGCACCCGCTTGCCAGCCTGGCAAATAACTCATGTGCTCGCCAGCCAGCAATACCCGGCCCTCGCCTTCAAACAGAATCGGATAGGCATTCTTGCGAGATGCATCGGTCCAATCGGCCCACGCCCCCAGATTATAGGGAACCCTATGCCACGCGACGGAAAACGCGCTTTCAAACGATTCGCGATATGCCGGGAATATTTTCTCCCCCGCAGCCAACGCAAATTCCGTGCGTTCCCGAAGCGACAGAGCACTGATCTCCGCAGCCTCGCCTTCAAAATTATAATAACCCAGCAATACGCCTTTTTGCGATTGCCATCCTGTCGACGGCAATGAAATCGCGCCGATGCCAGTCGTATTCGTGAGGATGTGGCCACCGTAAATGAAATCGTCTTCTTCCCAAAAGCGGCGTTTCATTTGCAAACCAATTTTCCCGACTGGCGCGTACGAAACACTTTTCATTGCTTGCTTGAACTTCGGGGAAAAGTCAGCTTCGATACCGCCGAGTATCGAAAGCGGAATCGTGCACAAGCAAAAGTCACCTTTGATGACTCCGCCTTCACCTCCGTTGCCATCCCGATATTCAACGCTGACGCCGGTTTCATTCTGATGAATCGCGCGCACCACGGTGTTGTAGCGAATGTTTTTTCCCACTCTCTTTTCAAACGCTTTGGCGATCGCATCCATGCCGTCAGTCGGTTGAAACATGGTCGCCTGTTGTTCAAAATCATGCACCGCGCTATATACATTGCCAAGCCGGGATGCCAGCAAATCCTGAAATCCCAATGGGTCGGACGGTATCCCTGGACCAGGGACCATACCGGCACCGGGATTGACTTTGTAGCCACGCCCGCTATTGCCGCGATATTGCAAATCGCTCCGGGAAAGATGCCCTTCGTGCACTAAATAATCGAGCAGCAGGGTTTTATCGTTGGCAGTCAATTCCTGATCCAACTTATTGCTTTTTATCGCCTTGGCCAGCAACTCGGCAACATGGCCACGCATGTCGGCCTTGATTTCGACTTGTCGAATCCGACGGTTAGCTAACGGATCGGCACCGCCGTCCTTATAGACATAAGCGGTGTCGTTATCGTTGACCATGATCTCAAGCGGAACCTGAAACAATCGCGTGTAATACAAAGTGGACTGATGATTGAACGGGATGCGCCATGGGCCATGATTGATATACAGCCCTTCGTCGAAATCGCATGTCTGCGACTCGCCGCCATATTCCTTGATGGTTACGCCGCGTCGCGCGGTTTGACAGCGCCCGCCCGCAAAACTGCGGGCTTCCAGGATGCGGCAATCATAACCCAATTGCCCCAGTTCATAAGCGGCGCTCATCCCGGCAACACCCGCCCCCAATATGATGACCGTTTTCCCTTTGCCGCTCCCGGTCAAGCGCGGCGGTGCATTGGCATTCGATTGTATGCCGCTACCCCAAGCATTAAGCGTGTTGAGCAATAAGCTAGTCCCGCCGACGGCCGCAACGCGATACAAGAATTCTCTACGCGACAAACCTTTCGCCATGTTGATCATGACAACTCCAGAATTATTTTCTCAACTGTGACATACCGCCTCGATATTGTGTCCGTCAGGATCCAGGACAAATGCACCGTAATAATTTGGGTGATAATGAGCGCGAATACCTGGTGGGCCATTGTCGCGACCGCCAGCCGCAAGCGCGGCTTGGTGAAATGCATCAACCATGCCACGATCGGCAACACGAAAGGCAATATGGATCGGCGGAACATTGGGCGTACCGCGACTGATCCAGAATTCACTCTTGGGTGCTTCGCCAAAGCCTGCAACATCGGTATGGCCCGTTACTTCTGCCGGAAATTCGAGCAATTTCTGGAAGCCGATGGCGGCCAGTGCCTCGCAGTAGAATTTTTTGCTTTTTTCAAAATCGCTTACCACCACACCCGTGTGATCGATCATGCTATTTCTCGCATTTCATAAACAATGACAAATAAAAGGCAGGCTGACAATAAGCAATTAATGAAGATCATAGTTGCGAACCGACGCTGGAAAGGCAATTTCTGGGTTTTATGTCGGAAAGCATGACATGCAAGCCATGTTCCGGGCCAACCGCCCGCCACACTCAGCAAGTGCAGCTTGCCTTCGGCGGTCCGGCGGCGTCCGGTTTTGGCCGCAAATTTGTCTCGCCCGATTGCAACGAAGGCGAGGCAACTGGCTGCCAAATAATATCCAACAATGAAGGTAATGAACTTGGTAGGAGAATTTTCCATTGCCTTGTAGTGTATCTCAGACTTGTTACTGTTAGTGGCGTTGCATACCCGCCAGATGGGATTGCTGGGTCAGTCCGCAAATGTAGCGGTCGCTCCAGTCTTTTCAGGTGAGATAGCATCATATTGCTGTCGAAACTCATCATAGCCAATTTTGCCTACATTAACGACTTCCCGCAATGCGAACATTTTTCATATATTCAACGATCTCTATCGCATTGTCGTCAGATTTCAACATCTTTTTGCCAAATCGCGATCAATGGTAGTAATCTTGATTATTCTGTGCGGGTAATTCAACGGTTTGCAAGATAACGGCTAACGCTGGCGAGGTTTTCCAGTTGCAGCTAAGGACGCGCAATCGCATGTTCAACTTTCTGCCTATTACACCACGCAAAATTTTACTGCTCATGGCGGCAGCGCTGCTCACCTTGCTTTTGGTGTCACTATTTATTTCAAATAACGTTCATACAAGCCAGATTGATCGGCGCATCCAAATTGCAATTTATGCAAGCCTTACTTTCTTGGCGCTGATCGGCCTACTGTTTCGTCACAAAATCAATGGAATCTGGATACTGGTGTCATTGATCGCAGGATGGAGCGGAGCCTCCTGGTTATTCGCCGACGATTACGCAAACAATCGCTCAGCCGAAGTGTACAAACAAGAGTCCGTACTCGCGACCCAACAAGCCGATAGCGTCAGCAATAATATCATTCGAAATCTAGATCAATTGAAGGGTATTGCAAAGTTGTTGTCGGGAGAAGAAAGTATTTTGCATGCACTTCGCAACTTTTCGCTAACCGGCGAAGTGCCGCAACTTGGGATTCAAGAGCGTAAGATGCACTGGGAAAACGATTCGACACTGGAACAATTAAATCGTTTTTTATCGATTGCGAAGGTAAATCTTCCACCTGATGTGATCTGGGTAATAAATGCTTCCGGGTATTGCGTCGCTGCCAGCAACGCCCATTCCGAAAGCAGTTTTGTTGGCATCAATTTTGCCGACCGTGCCTATTTCACGCAAGCGAGAGCGGATCGCGTTGGTCAACAATACGCAATGGGTCGTCAAAGTAACGTTCCAGGTCTTTATTATTCCTCGGCCGTGTTTGAAGATGGAAAATTCCTGGGCGTGGTTGTCGTCAAGATGAATGTTTCGAACCTTGCATATTGGGTCGATCAGGCCAATGCTTTCATTGCAGACAATCAGGGCGTGATTATTCTGGCGGGCGATAAACAAATAGAAGCGCGAACCATGCCGGGTGCCGAAGTATACAATTTGACTGCCGAAAATCGGTTAAAGCAATACAAGAAAACCGAATTCACGCCGCTCAAGATTTCCCTTTGGGGCGATGAACGCTTTCCATCGCTGCTTCGCATTGAAGATAAAAATGCACCGGTAATTTTGGAATTTCATCCATTGCCGCAGGAATCGATCAACGTCTATGTGGCACGATATGTACCCGAGATTCCCATTTTGGCGAAGTATCGTATCTGGATCTTTATCTTATTGGCGTCGGCCGGCGGCATGTTGATATTTATGCTTGGCAATGCGTTTAATTACATACGGACCATACGTCACAGTAAAGACCTGGCAGAAGCGGCAAATCGCGCAAAAGGTGAATTTTTGGCGAATATGAGCCATGAAATCCGCACGCCGATGAATGGCATAATCGGCATGACGCAATTATTATTGGATACAAAATTAGACCGCGAGCAGCACGATTTTGCATCTGCCATCCAGACCAGCGCGCAAGCGCTTTTGGGTATCATCAACGAAATTCTCGATTTTTCCAAGATCGAAGCCGGAAAGCTTGTCATTGAATCGATCGATTTCAATCTCGGTGCACTACTTGATGAAATCAGCGACATTCTTGCCATTCGGGCCAATGAAAAAAGTTTGGAACTGATCGTTCAAATCGATCCGCAAGTTCCATTATTGTTACAGGGCGATCCGGGAAGATTGCGCCAAATCATTCTCAATTTAGCCGGCAATGCCATCAAATTCACCGCTCGCGGTGAAGTCGTTATCGATGTTCGCGCCACGGAAATTCTTCCCAACCAAGTAATCCTGCGTATTGAGATTAATGATACCGGTATCGGCATTTCGCCCGGAAAATTAAAAAAACTCTTCAATCCTTTTGTGCAGGCAGACAGCTCGACGACGCGACGCTTCGGTGGCACCGGTTTGGGACTTTCCATATCAAGGCGCCTAGTTGAATTGTTGGGTGGAGAGATTGGCGTCACCAGCAAAGATAAACATGGTTCGCTTTTCTGGTTTACTTCAAGATTGAAAAGGCAAACTGTGGAGAACACAGATTCGGTAGCGGCGGCGCTTCCTGAACCATTCGATTTACGTGTGTTGATTGTCGACGATAATGCGGCCAATCAGCGTTGGCTAATGAACCTGCTGGGCGCGTTGGGTTGCTTGCCTTTGGCTGCGGATGGAGGCAAGGCGGCAATTAGCACGCTGCAGGACGCTGCGGTAGCCGGTACCCCTTTCGACCTCGCGTTAATTGACATGGCGATGCCGGAACTCGACGGGATCGCTTTGGGTCGACTGATTTCCGCTAATCCAGCAATCGCCAGCACCCATCAAATATTGATGACTTCTGGTCCAAGGCGAAGCGATACCGAGCCAATACCTCGGGCGGATTTCATTGCGTGCCTGGCCAAACCGATCCGGCGAACGCAGTTGCAAGCTTGCCTGAAATCCTTGCGCACAAAAAAAATGGGGGGCATAAAAGAGATGCAATTTGTGCCCGAACATCTTCCGCAAAAATCCGAAAAGAGCCTATTCATCTTGCTGGTCGAAGACAATGCCATGAATCAGCGCCTAGCCAGCATTATACTGAGCAAGCGAGGTCATCGGGTTGACATTGCTGAAAATGGCCAACAAGCATTGGATTTTTTACGTGACAGGGACTACGACCTGGTACTGATGGATTGTCAGATGCCGATCATGGATGGTTACGAGACCACCCGCTGTTTGCGCGCCAATCAACCAAGGGTATTGAATCCACAGATTCCCATCATCGCCATCACTGCCAATGCCAGACAAAGCGATCGTGACCTGTGTCGGGAAGTTGGCATGAACGACTTTATTGCCAAACCATTCGATCAGAGAGAAATGATCAAAGTGATCGAACGCGTGTTAAAGCCACAGGCGACAGGGCGACTTTGAGTACTACTCCAATCGTAGGTAAATATTAACGTGGCAACAAAAGCCCGCGCCTGTTAGACTGCGCGCCTCCCCCAGTCGACTTGAACCGATATCGTGACTACCAACTCTTTTTCAATTTTGCCCCTGTCGCCAACGTTGTTAGCCAACCTCGATGCGCTTGGCTACCATCAAATGACGCCGATCCAGGAACAAAGCCTGCCGATCATTCTTGAAGGGCGCGATCTTATCGCACAAGCGAAAACGGGTAGTGGCAAAACCGCCGCATTCGGCATCGGTATTCTTCATCGCTTAAACCCGACTTATTTCGCCATTCAAGCGTTGGTATTGTGTCCAACCCGCGAGCTGGCGGACCAAGTGTCGAATGAATTGCGCCGATTGGCGCGCTTTGCCGAAAACACCAAAGTATTGACCTTATGCGGTGGAGCGCCAATGCGCCCGCAAATCGCATCCTTGGAACACGGCGCCCATATCGTGGTCGGCACGCCTGGGCGGATACGCGATCACATCGGTCGCGGCAGTATCAATTTGGCGACGGTGCAAACCTTGGTGTTGGATGAGGCCGATCGCATGGTCGACATGGGTTTTTATGAAGAAATTTCAGGCATCGTCAGCGCTTGCCCAAGCCGGCGTCAGACACTCTTGTTTTCGGCGACTTACCCAGACGATATCCGCAAGGCGAGCGCGGAATTCCTGCGCCAACCGGCTGAAGTAAAAGTGGAATCGCAGCATGCCGGCGAACAGATAGAACAACGCTTTTACGAAGTGGGTTATGACGCGCGCAATGGTGCGGTGGCGAAGTTATTGAAGCATTTCAAACCGGTTTCGACGCTGGCGTTTTGCAACACCAAAATTCATTGTCGCGAATTGGCTGCTGAATTGCGCGAACAAGGATTCAGCGCCTTGGCTCTCTACGGCGAACTGGAACAGCGCGAGCGCGATGAAATTTTAGTGCTGTTTGCCAACCAAAGTTGCTCTGTGTTGGTCGCAACCGACGTTGCCGCACGCGGTCTGGATATCCAGAACCTCGGCGCTGTCATTAACGTCGATGTATCGAAAGACACCGAAGTGCATATTCACCGCGTTGGCCGTACCGGGCGCGGTCAAGAGCGAGGCTTGGCACTCAGCCTATGTGCGCCGAATGAGAAAAAATGGGTCAAGTTGATCGAAGAGTATCAACATGGCCCCGTTCGTTGGTTTAATTTGAGCGAATTGGAAGATGCCGCCGGTCACGCGCTCTCCGCACCGATGGTGACGTTGTGCATCATGGGCGGCAAGAAGGATAAGTTGCGTCCAGGCGATTTGCTCGGCGCATTGACTGGTGACGTAGGCTTAAGCAAGGAGCAGGTCGGCAAGATCAGCGTGTTTGAATTCATGACCTACGTCGCACTCGACAAGCGCATCGCCAAGCAAGCTTATGCACGTTTGAGTGAAGGCAACATCAAGGGGCGCAATTTCAAGATGCGCTTCATTGATGTGAACTAAGCGACGTGAATTAAGACTGCATCTTGGTGGTGCATCAATGATGATGCGACCAGCTGCCGTCGTGTGAGGCCAGGTAGGATTCCACCGCCTCTTTTTGACCGGTGGCATAGCGCATGATTTCGCCGCAAGTGCAAATCCCTTGATATGGCTGAATGTGCGAGCAAGCCGATACGGCTTGCAAAAATACCTTGACCGGCTTCGCGCATTTTTTGCATTTGAAGGTCAGGATGCGATTTGGCTTATTACTCATGATTCGACTATCGTAGTTCGTTATAAAATTTGATGGGTTCAGCGTTCAGCGTACAGCCAAGCGCCAAAGCGATGTGACTTCTGCCGCGCGAGCTGCATGCAATGGATCGGCTTGATCGGCAACGCGTGGGTGATGCGGCTTCACATCGCGCCTGCCCAACACCTTCAAGCCAGCAGCTTCGATCAACGCAAGCAATTCAGCACGCGGGCGTAGCCCCAGATGCTCGGCCAGATCCGACAGTATCAGCCAGCCTTCGCCGCGCGGCTCCAGATGCGCCGCCAACCCGGCCAGAAAGCCTCTCAACATGCGACTATCAGGATCATACACCGCATGTTCCAGCGGTGAATTGGCACGTGCGGGCACCCAAGGTGGATTGCAAACGATGAGAGGAGCACGACCTTCCGGGAACAAATTGGCTTCGACGATCTCTACTTGCTTTTGCAAGCCAAGACGTTCGATATTCTCGTGCGCACAAGCCAGTGAACGCGCCTCTTGATCGGTGCCGACGATATGTTTGACGCCGCGCTTGGCCAATACGGCTGCCAACACGCCGGTGCCGGTGCCGATATCGAATGCCAATTTCATTGACGGCAATGTTTCCTGTGCGACCAAATCGACATACTCGCCGCGTATCGGTGAAAAAACGCCGTAGTGCGGATGAATCCGATCGTCTAGTGCAGCGATTTCGACACCCTTTTTACGCCATTCATGTGCGCCGATCACGCCTTGCAATTCGCGCAGCGAAAATACCGATGCCATTTCAGCCGGGCCGTATGCTTCCAAACAAGCTACCTGCACGTCTGGCGCGCGGCGCAACGGGATAACATAGTGCTCGTCACATGGCAGCAGCAACATACCCAAGGTGCGGGCGCGCTGCGATTGGGCCTGCCGGTTGAAATGAAATGCTTCGGTGAGAGACGCTGCCGGTTTGCGCGGCTTGCGATCTGTGCGTCGTGCCAAAGCCTGCAGCAATTGGCGCGCATTCTGGAAGTCGCCACGCCACAACAACGCCGTGCCTTCACTTGCCAAGCGATATGCGGTATCGGCTGTCATGCGGTCGTCGGCAATTTGCACCTTTTTCGGTGCTGGCGTGCCGCTCTCGGAACGCCAGCGCGCGCAATGGGTTTGCCCGGACTCTTCCCAGCAAATTACCGCATGCGCACTTGACGTTACCGCTGTTGCCTCTTGATTTGCTTGGACGTGAGAGCTCAAGCTTCGACAATCCGCTGCTTGAGATGACTCAATGCCTCATCGATCTGGTCAACCAGGATCAGGCATAAGTCGCCGGCAGCAAGTTTGGCCAGCGCGGTATCAATGGCCAAAAACTCACCACGGATATCGTCCACGGAAGTGGTGCGCTTACCCGTAGTTAACCCATCGCGCAACAGTGCCACGACTTCGCCATCTTCGCGCCCGCGTTGACACTGGTCTTGATACAACACCACGTGGTCAAAGGCATCGCCAACCAACACACCTTGTTGCCGGATGTCTTCATCGCGCCGATCACCTGCACCGCTGATGACAATCGAGCGACGCGCGGCCGGCATGGTTTCTGCGGCCTGCACCAATGCCGCGATCGCGTCAGGGTTGTGGCCGTAGTCGGCAATCACCGTCGCCCCGCGATAGCTAAATACATTGAATCGGCCTGGGACCGTTTCCGCATCGCTGCCGAAAGTCTTGAGCCCGGCTGCGATATGTTCCCATGCGATACCAGCACCCCAACTGGCTGCTACTGCAGCCATTACGTTTTCGACTTGAAAATTGATACTGCCGTTGTGCGTGATAGGTACTTCGCTCAATGCAATTTTGTACTGGAAATCACCTTCCCTGGCGACCAAATTGCCGCCATCGACGTACACAACACGTCCACCTTGTGCGCGGTGTGTCGTCATCAATGGTTGCTTGCGGTCATGAGCGAAATAGGTCACGGAACCGCGACAATTTTCAGCCATTCCGGCCACGATCGGGTCTGCCGCATTCAGTACCGCGACACCGCTATCTGCCACATTTTGCACAATCACGCGTTTTAATACTGCCAAGTCTTCCACGGTGGTAATGTAGTTCAGCCCGAGATGGTCGCCGCTGCCGATATTGGTAATCACGGCCACTTTGCAGCGATCGAAGGCCAAGCCTTCGCGCAGCATGCCGCCGCGTGCAGTTTCAAACACGGCCGCGTCAACGTCTGGGTGCAGTAATACATTGCGCGCGCTGCGTGGGCCGCTGCAATCGCCGGTGTCGATACGTTTGCCTTCGACATAGACGCCATCGGTATTCGTCATGCCGACCCGCAGACCGCTTTGCGTGAACAAATGAGCAATCAGGCGCACGGTAGTCGTCTTGCCGTTGGTGCCGGTCACCGCCACCACCGGGATCCGGCCATCTTCGTCATCGGCAAACATCGCGCCGATGATCGCTTCGCCGACTGCTCGGCCTTTGCCGTACGATGGCGACAAATGCATGCGTAATCCAGGTGCGGCATTGACTTCAACCACGCCGCCGCCCTGCTCTTCGATCGGTTTGAGAACACTGTCGCACACTACGTCGACGCCGCAAATATCGAGCCCGATCATCTGCGCGGCGGCAACTGCACGGGCAGCGACTTCCGGGTGTACATCATCGGTGACATCGGTGGCCGATCCACCGGTGGAAAGATTTGCGTTATTGCGCAACTTGACGCGTTGCCCCTTGGTCGGAATCGATTCTGCGGTGTAGCCCTGGCTGGCAAGGCTGGCGAGTGCGATGTCGTCAAAGCGAATTTTGGTCAACGAGGTTGCATGTCCGCTACCGCGGCGCGGGTCTTTATTGACTTGCTCGACCAATTCGCGCACCGAAAGTTTGCCATCGCCGACCACTTGCGGTGGATCACGACGAGCCGCGGCGACCAGTTTCCCGCCAACCACCAATAGACGAAAATCGTTGCCGGGGATGTAACGCTCAACCAAGATGTTGTCGCGGAATTCAGTCGCAGCCGCATAGGCATCATTCAATTGCTCGCGCGTGGTGACATTGACCGTCACGCCCTTGCCCTGGTTGCCGTCTTGCGGCTTCACCACCACCGGCAGGCCGATTTCGCACGCTGCCGCCCAGGCGTCGTCGGCGTCGTCCACTGCGCGGCCACCCGGAACCGGAACACCGGCCGCAGCCAGCAACTTCTTGGTCAATTGCTTATTTTGCGCGATCGCCTCGGCAATCGCACTGGTGCGATCGATTTCAGCAGCTTGAATACGCCGTTGCTTACTGCCCCAACCGAACATCACCATGCTGCCATCGGTCAAGCGGCGGTATGGGATATTTCGCGCCACCGCAGCATGCACGATTGAACCGGTGCTTGGGCCTAGACGCACGTCTTCGTCCAATTCACGCAATTGGTCGAGTGCTGCGATCAAGTCAAACGGCTTGTCGTGCAAGGCGGCGTCACATAATTCTTCCGCCAATTTCAATGCTAGGCGCCCAACCGCTTCTTCGGTGTACTCGACCACGACCTGAAAAACACCGGGCTCGACCGTCTGCGTGGTGCGGCTAAACGTGACCGGGCAGCCAGCTTGTGCTTGCAAACCAAGGGCTGCGAGTTCTAGTACATAAGACACTGCGATCGCTTCTTTGTGTCCATTCGGCTGCAACGGGCTGATATGCGGAAAACGATCGCGCAGGCGCGCCTCAAATCCCGCTAACTTGGCGATATTGCATTCATCCGGTGTGCAAGTTGCAATTGCCTCAATCGACGTGTGATGACTCCACAGATTGGCACCTCGCAACGCACGAATTCGTGATACTTCCATAAAACTGGTTCCTGTAACTAGTAATTTGTTTTCTTCGGTTTCGACTCAAAGGTCATCAAGCCTGCGTGGATCAATTCCGGTGTAATATCCAGCGCCCACGCTGCAGCCACCGCCGCCAATACGCTATTCGGCTGGGCGACTTTGGCTGGCTTGAGGGAGCCGAGTGGCAGCACTATCGTCTCTTCGTCGCCGCTTGCCAGCACGATATTTCCATCGCGCAGGAATACCGCACGCTCTCCGGCGGCGCGATGCTTGGTAATTACCTCAAGGTCAGCATCTTGCGCGTAATAAATCACTTTGCCATCGCACAGATCGGCCAATTCGACGACCAGATGATCGGCCGCGTTCAATACCGCCATGCCGTCGGGCAGCACGACGTCAACCTGGGTGCGCAAGACCTTGAACATGTCTTGCGTATCTTCTATATAGAAGTCAGCCAGGTCTTGATGACCCAGAGAATCCGTCACCACGCCCACCGCGCATTTGTCGTAGGCCAAACCTTCGCCCAAGATCATCCGATTGCCGTTTTCAAATACGGCGGCACCGATTGAACGATTGATCAATAGCCGCTGGCCGGCTTCCCAATTTGCGCAATTATTTTTATCGACCGAGCGATTGTCCAGATACAAACCATCGGCGCATGCCAGCCCCACGTGTTTTCCGGTAACTTGGATCAGCCACGCAACCAAGCGCGCAATCAAGGTTACGCCTTGGGTGCCGGAGATCCCGATGATCGGCACCCGACCGTTTTGCTCGAGCCCAAACAGATGATCCATGATGGATGGACCGATTGGGCGCGGTACGCCACCGGCTGGTTTCAAATGCGCCAGCAAGCCTGGGCTAGCATTGACTTCAATAATCGCACCGCGTTGTTCACCCAGCGGGCGAGAAATATCTTCGGCAACCAGGTCAATTCCCGCAATATCCAAGCCGATCACGCGGGCGGCCAAACTTGCCATCTCCGCCACACTTGGATGAACCCGATCGGTGACGTCGAATGCGACGTTGCCATTGCGCTGGATCAGCACTTTTTGCCCATCCGTCGGAATCGAATACGCGGTCAATCCTTGCCGTTCGAGTTCCAGAATGATCTCGGCACCGACTTCAGGAGCCAGCGCGCTCAGCGGCGAGTCTTCGCTGGTACCTCGCCGTGGATCGGTATTGATCTGATCATCGACCAATTTAATGATGTTGGACTTGCCGTCGCCAGTCACCCATGCAGCTTCACCACTTGCCGCCGCGACGACTTTACGGCCAACCACCAATAGGCGATGCTCGTTGCCTGAAATAAAACTCTCGACGATGACGCCATTGCCTTTGCGATTTGCCAAATGGTAGGCGGCAATCACTTCCTCTCGCGTTTTCAAATCTAGCGACACACCGCGTCCGTGGTTGCCGTCGTAAGGTTTAACCACGACCGGGATGCCGATATCTTGTGCAGCTTCCCATGCATCTTCTTCGTTTTCGACCATCCGCCCTTCGGGCACCGGCAAGCCGCACGACTGCAGCAGGGACTTTGTCAAATCCTTGTCGCTCGCAATACCCTCAGCGATGGCACTGGTCTGGTCGGTTTCTGCAGTCCAGATACGGCGTTGCTTTGAACCATAGCCAAGTTGCACCAGATTTCCTTCGGTCAGGCGGATCGCAGGAATTCGGCGTTCGGTCGCCGCTTCGACGATATGCGCGGTGCTGGGGCCCAGGCAATAGGAATCGACCAATTCGGCCAAAGCGGCTACGCCTGCGGTGACGTCGAACGATTCATCATTAATCGCTGCCATCAACAAGTCGCGTGCCGTCACCAACGCGGCACGGCCGACTTTCTCTTGGCGCGTGCGAAATGCCACTTTATAGACGCCGCGCACCGAGACACCGCGTGTCTTGCCGAATCCAGTGCGCATGCCGGCTAGATTTTGCAGTTCGAGCGCAACATGTTCAAGAATATGTCCGGCCCAGGTGCCTTCCTTCAGGCGCAGCAAGAATCCGCCGCGCTCGCCGACGCCGCAGCGATGCTCGATCATTCCCGGCAGCCAAGCCGTCAAGCGCTCGGTCAATCCGGGAATCAGGTTAGATGGAAAATCCTCAAGCTCACCGATATCCACCCAAGCTTCAATCACCGGGCGGTATGTCCAGATATTTGGTCCGCGCAAATGTGTCACACGCAGAATATCAATTTCTTTCTTCTTAATCATGTTTCAAGTTTCAATCTGTTAGACGAGGTACTTACGCACCGCCGCCAAGCGTCATTCATGTACTCATCATCATTTCCAGAGTCGATAATCACATTGTTATCAACGGGATAACAAAGCCTGACGACTACGACAATGCAATCGCAAAATCAAAATAACCGGCCTTGGAAATTGATCGTCACCACAACTTTTGAATTGCAGTTTATTGATCCCAGGATAATTTGAGTAAGTGTTTTTCTAATCTCTTGCTGTATACTTGCGTCCACGCCGTTCGTTCTTCTAGTCTTAGTCGCGTGAGCTTAGTAGCGTAAACCTTCGCACTTTCGACAGAATACCGCAAATTGTTGCTTTCGTGACTCGTTGACCTACACCAAACTGCGCATTATGTTGCGTCGAGGGTCACATGTGGTCTTATTTTCAATCGTTTTTGTCTCACTCCTTGCTTCAAGATGACCGACACCAATATTGCTACAGATATTTTGCGCAATGAAATACCAGAAAAATGGCGCGCTGAAGTCGAATCGCAGCTTCTTGCAGGAGAGAACGTTCTAACCTCGGTTGAGGTTGACTTGGATGCCCGATTACATTTCGTGCATGGCTTAGTATTATTGACTGATCAACACCTATTAGCGCGCGAACCGGGCGAAACCGTTTGGCGCAAATGGCCAATTTCGCAAGATTTACGACTCAGCCATCATGACCACGCCGGCGTCGGCCATCTGGAATTAGTCGACAAAAGCGGGCGTTTGGCGAATTGGCGTTTCACACTCGGACACAACCTGCTGGCAATCAGGTTGTTGGATCACTTCGAAGCCTTACAGACGAGCCGCACCACCGGCGAAGCGATGGAACGCGACGATCAAGATGTTTGCCCAAGCTGCAAAGCACCGTTGGAGCCGGATCAAGACGTGTGTCCGATTTGCACCAAGGTCATCCACACGCCACCGTCGACCTGGACCCTATTTCGACTATGGCGATTCGCCCGGCCTTACCGGATGCAATTGCTGCTCGGTTTTGCACTGACTTTGATCGGCACGGCCGCCAGCATGGTCACGCCTTACGTGTACAAGCCCTTGATGGACACAGTCTTGATTCCGTATCAAAACGGGCAATACGTCGACCCGATGCTGGTGGTCAAATATCTGTCCCTCTTGTTCGGCTCCGCTTTACTGGCCTGGGCGCTGGGTTGGGCCAAGACTTATATTCTGGCGTTGGTGTCAGAACGTATCGGCGCAGACTTGCGCACCACCACTTATGAACATCTGTTGCGCATGTCGCTCGAGTATTTCGGCGGCAAACGTACCGGCGACTTGATGTCGCGCATCGGCAGCGAAAGCGACCGGATTTGCGTCTTCCTGTCGCTGCATTTGTTGGACTTCGCGACCGACGTCGTGATGATCGTGATGGTCACCGTCATGCTGTTTCAGCTCAATGGCTCGTTGGCAGTGGCAACCCTGCTACCGCTACCGTTCATCGCATGGATGATCCATGTGATACGCGACAAATTGAAAACCGGCTTTGAGCGCATCGACCGGGTCTGGTCCGAAGTCACGAATGTATTGGCCGACACCATCCCCGGCATACGTGTGGTCAAAGCCTTCGCCCAGGAACGCCGTGAAGCGACGCGCTTTCGCGATGCCAATCGACATAATCTGGCCGTCAATGACCGCTTGAATAAAATCTGGTCGCTGTTTTCGCCCAGCGTTTCATTCCTCACCGATCTCGGCACGCTAGTCGTATGGGGCTACGGCATATGGTTGATGGCACACGGACAGATCACCGTCGGAACGCTTACTGCATCGCTCAGCTACATCAGCCGATTCTATGGCCGTTTGGATTCGATGAGCCGTATCGTGTCGGTCACGCAAAAATCGGCGTCGGCGGCCAAGCGCATTTTCGATATTCTGGACCACGTCTCGAGCGTTCCTGAACCTAGCCAGCCCATCCATCTCGATAGAATCGACGGTCGCATAGAATTACGCGACGTTGGCTTCCGCTACGGCAATCGTGCGGTCAATCGCGGCATCAACCTCGACATTGCGCCGGGCGAAATGATCGGCCTGGTCGGCCACAGCGGCTCGGGCAAGAGTACCTTGGTGAACTTGATTTGTCGCTTCTATGATGTATCAGAAGGATCGATCCGGGTGGATGGCGTCGACATACGCTCGCTGCCAGTAGCCGACTATCGCAGCAATATCGGCCTGGTGCTGCAAGAGCCATTCCTGTTCTTCGGTACCATCGCCGAAAATATCGCCTACGGCAAGCCAAGTGCCACGCGCACCGAAATTATTGCAGCCGCGCGTGCTGCCCATGCGCACGAATTTATCTTGCGGCTGCCGCAAGGCTACGATTCGATGGTGGGCGAGCGCGGTCAAGGCTTGTCCGGTGGCGAGCGCCAGCGCATATCGATTGCGCGCGCGTTATTGATTGATCCGCGCATCCTGATTCTGGACGAGGCAACGTCGTCGGTCGATTCGGAGACTGAAAAGGAAATACAAAAGGCGCTGGAAAATCTGGTGCAAGGCCGCACCACGATCGCCATTGCGCATCGATTGTCGACCCTGCATCGCGCCGATCGACTGGTGGTTCTCGATCGTGGCCAAATAGTCGAAGAAGGCAAGCATGATGATCTGATGGCCCGCGAAGGCGCTTATTTCCGCTTGTATCAGGCACAAGCCCGCAATGTCGATACCGACATGGATGAATCGGCTTAGGAACCAGACCATGACAACAACATTTTCATTGAGCCGCAATCAATTTGGCCGACTGACGCTGACCACTGCGGGCGGCGAAGTGTTTGAGGACGTGACGCCGGTTCGCGCCTTTCCGATTCAAGCGCCGGCTGACGGCATCAGCATGATGTGTAGCGACGGCCGCGAAGTGGCATGGATCGAACAATTAAGCGAGCTACCCGTCACGATCAAAAGCCTGGTCGAAGAGGAATTGCAAAGCTCTGAATTCATGCCTGAGATACAGCGCATTCTAAGCGTGACCAGCTACGCCACCCCATGCACATGGCATGTCGAAACCGACCGCGGCGAAGCCAATTTTGTATTGCGCGGCGAAGAAGATATTCGGCGCATTGGCCGGACCATGCTGTTGGTGGCCGATACCCACGGTATCCATTTCCTGATCCGCGACATGGCAGCCCTGAGCAAGCACAGCCGCCGCATCTTGGATCGCTTCTTATAGAGCGGCGGATAAGACAATTCGGCGCAAAGATAATCGATTCAGCAGACGCACCAACAAGACTGCCGCAACTGTCAAACCCAATACCAAACCGATCCAGAACCCGGATGCAGCCATAGGCTGCACCGGATGCCAAGGCATCCAGGCAGGCGCCAAGCCAAGCAAACAGCCTACCGGCAGCGAAAATCCCCAAAACGCGGTCAAGTGTATAAACATCGGGCTGCGCGTAACTTTGTAGCCACGAATTGCGCTGGCGGCTGCCACTTGCGTCGAGTCGGAAAGTTGAAATATCGCTGCAAACAGTAACAAGTTTGCCGCCATCTGTTGCACCGCTGGGTCGGACGTATATGCAGCGGCAATTTGATAGCGGCACAATGCAATGAAAGTCGCCGATAGCATGCCGAAGCCAAAGGCCATTGCAACACCGACCCAGGCCACAAATCGCGCGCGTACCGGGTCGCCCTCGCCCAGGGTCTGGCCGACTCGGGTGATTAATCCAATGCCGACGCTTAGCGGTACCATGAACACCAGCGACACGAAATTAAGCGCAATTTGATTGGCAGCGATCGGCACCACGCCAAAGCGCGCCACCAGCAGGCAAACTGCGGAAAAAGCACTGACCTCGGCGAAATACGTAATGCCTATCGGCAGCCCCAATTTCAACATGCTGCCGATCTGTTGTCGATTCGGCCCCTCCCAATGCGTGAATGGAAAGGTTTTATGATAAGCAGAAGAACGGGCAATCCACCACAGCATGGCTATTAGCATCAACCACAAGCCGCCACTGGTGGCAATTGCGCATCCCACCGCGCCAAGTTTTGGGAAACCCCAATGCCCGTACAGGAATAACCAATTCCCAAATATATTGAAACCCAACGCGCCCAGTGCGATGATCATCATCGGCTTAGTCTGGTTCAGGCTGGTGCTATAACCGTAGAGTGCTCGGTATGCGGTAAATGCGGGCAAGCCGATACTGATTACATGGACATAGGTCGTCGCCTTGTCGCGCACGAGCGGGTCCAATCCAAGGAAGTCAAATAAATAAACACCCAAATTCGCGCCCACAAACGCAATCGAACCGATCCCAAGCGCTTTCCACAATGCTTGCCGCACCACGTGTGGAATACGCTCGAATTTGCCGGCTCCGACTTCATGCGCGACGACTGCATTGATCGCCATCATGACACCCATTACTGTGACAATCACAATCGACCATATCGACGCTCCCAAAGCGACGGCAGCCAAATCGCCGGCGCTTACGTGCCCGATCATGGCCACATCGGCCACGCCCATGCCGACGGTCGCCAGTTGGCCTATCAGCATGGGCCATGCCAATAGCCAAAGAGCGCGAACTTCAGATCGAATCGCTGCAATGCGATTTTGTGGTGAGAACAACATAGGGCAAACAAATTGGGGAATCCGGCATTCTACCGGTATATGCAAAAATCAGTTCGCCTATTGAATCCTTAACAATTTAACCCGGTACATTGTTACAAATGGAATTTGCACATGCTGAAGGAAATTTATTGTCACTTTCATACAATTTTTCAAATGAGGGGACATAAAGCTTCTTTTGTGCAACACTTACGGATGTTGTTTTAAAATTGATCCGATCCATATTCCTTGAATGCGGGATTGATAGCAGCCCAACCATGATTTGATAAGGTATCGCCTAGTTGCAACACATCCATTTTTCCACACCAAACAAACAGTAAATTGGTGGTTTTCGGAGCGCTATGAATGATAAAACTTACGGCAGTGTCCTATAACAACCAGGCGTCATTGACTCCTTTGTCTGCGGTATTTGGGCGCGATGGCGGCACCCTGGGCCGCAGCGACGCAAACTACTTCGTCCTTCCCGACCCGAAGAATCTGGTTTCCCGGATACAAGCCTCCGTTAGGAGCGACGGCGCGCGACACGTTATTACCAACCTGAGCCAGGCGAATCCGATTTTGCTTAACGGCAGGGAGATCGATTTTGATCGCGAATATCCGCTTAATCCCGGCGATGAAATACAAATAGGACTGTACGTCCTCCGGGCAGAGCTACACTTGGTAGCAGTCGATAATACTACTCCGGTAGCGATCCCGGTCGAACTGGCGACCATCGAACTTCCCGCGTCCCATGCGGTTCGGGCAAAACCGTCGCAAAGCGCCCCGATTGCCGCTGAACCCGCTGAGCCCGCTAAACCCGCTGAGCCTGCTGAGTCCGCAAGTCCTGTCGTTACGCCCGCGCCGAGTCCTGCGCGCCCGATACCGAATCTGGCTGAATTGCATCAAAAAAAGACCGAAGCTAGTGCATTGCGCGCCCGACAATCCGACAATAACGCAGCACTGCCTGATAAACCAATGCGCCCGACCATCCCCACCGAACAGCGCAATCGGGAAACATCAGACCTTGATAACGAC
>Ga0207042_1053_pt1 | contig 26300 bp, 22 predicted proteins | sample Alteio_BWMinCont_70_FD_153310 | JGI IMG/M metagenome (GOLD analysis project Ga0207042, IMG submission 153310) | Enriched cells from forest soil in Barre Woods Harvard Forest LTER site, Petersham, Massachusetts, United States -... | ecosystem: Environmental > Terrestrial > Soil > Temperate forest >... | reverse complement strand
TCAAATTTGTGGGCTACGCCTTCCAGATCGAAATGAAATACACAACCATAAAGCACGGCTTTAAGCTGGTTGAAATTCCAATTATATTTACTGACACCATACTCACTATATTTACCGTAAGCTTTATCCCATTTAAACAATTGCTGTATATAAGTGTAAACTGCTTTAGCTTTACTAAGTTCGTCGGTTTTTCCGGCTACGACAGGTACGAGGCGATCCTTAAAAAGGCCTTTCTTTTTTAACTGGTCGCCAAAAGAAATATAGTTTTTGAGTGTATAATCAACATCGTTCCATTGCCTGGCCTGCTTTACGACCGCCCCTGTATACGGATCTGTATAATCAGTAAGCTCGAAATTTATGGCTGATAAAAAGTTCTTTGGGGCTGTCATGTAATCTTCATTTACCAGCGCGGGGATATCGCTCATCGCATAATCAAGGACTGAGCAATCGGCGCCTTGCTCTGATATGCTATTCCCGGTAGCTATCATTAAACACTTTGGTTCAACGGTAACTGTACTTTTGCTGAGTTTAAGGCTCCCTTTTTTTGAAATATTATAACGAAAGTATGCAGGTATATGGGCCTCATATTCCGAATAAATCTTTGGTATACCACTTTGAAAGTACCATGTCTGAAAATTGTCAAAATACGGTGATATTTCCCGATATTTATACTCAATTACACAACCAGCGCGCATGCCTGGCATGGTAAATTTGTAGATAACCAGGTTCTTGCCCTCTTTTACCGGGTATATTTTACTGTTGTCCAGCTCGATTTTTTGAGTTACGCCATTATCGTCTTTATAATAAGTTACCGCGGTAATTTGCTCTATTTGCTCGTACGAGTCAGCGTCCTCGTTATAATTATAAGCCTGTAATTCAACCGTTCCGTTATCAAAACCTTTATTATCGATAATCTTTATTTTAACATGGTAGTCAAATATCAACCTGATGTTTTCACCAGTAACAACCCCTATGCTGGCTTTGCCAAATTCCTGTAAGACCACTGCATGGGCCGCGGTATCTTTGGCGTATTTTGCCATGTTCATTTCGTCATTGGTAACTGTGCCATAAGGAAAATCCTGTGCTGTTGCCAGTTTAGTGAAGGCAGATAAAACAAGTAAGAAAAAAAAGGGGTTTTTCATGATATTTAAACGTGATAAGGCCGGATGAAGTTGGTATTTTAATCATAAATATTTAAATTGAATAAATATTTATTGTATAAATTCTTTTTAAGACTTTTGCGACCATTGTATTTGAATCGGTAATTTTACTGATTTTTGTGCAAATAAATGATCTTTTAAAAATAGGTGTAAATTTCAACGAGCAGCTAAAAACCAAATACGAGACAGATGAAATTAAATTTAAAACGGCCGTTGGCTTTTTTCGACCTTGAAACTACCGGGACTAACATTGGTACCGACCGTATTATTGAAATGTCGGTTATTAAACTTTACCCGGATGGCAGCGAGGACGTAAAGACCTGGCGGATAAATCCCGGCATGCCTATACCCCTGGAATCATCATTGGTTCATGGTATTTATGACGAGGACATAAAAGATGAACTTTTTTTTAAAGATCTGGCGACACAAATAGCTGCGTTTATTGATACCAGCGACCTTGCAGGCTATAATTCAAATAAATTTGATATACCAATGCTGATGGAGGAATTTTTGCGGGCTGACGTTTTATTTGACCTGGATAACCGCCATTTTGTGGACGTTCAGAATATCTTTCACCAGATGGAACAGCGTACATTAAAGGCCGCATACCAGTTTTATTGTGATAAGCAAATATTGAACGCCCACTCAGCCGAAGCGGATACCAGGGCTACAATGGAAGTTTTACTTGCTCAGGTTGCCCGTTACGAACATACTGAATGGGAAGATAAAAAGGGGAACAAATCATTTCCGATAGTAAACGATGTAGAAGCCCTGCATAAATTTACCAACCTGAACAGACCGGTTGATTTTGCCGGACGGATGATATACAACGAGAAGGGCCACGAAACATTTAATTTCGGAAAGCATAAAGGGAAAACCGTGGAGGACGTGCTTAAAACTGAACCAAGCTATTACTCGTGGATGATGCAAGGCGATTTCCCGTTATATACCAAACGCAAACTGGAAGAAATATACACCCGGTGGAATGCTAAAAAAGCCGCAGACCGGCTACCAAAACCAATACAACCAAAACCGCAGGAAATACAGGTTGTTGAAGTAAAGCCAGCAGAAAGTTCTGTAAAAAAGGAGTTTGTGAGGCCGGATGTTAAAAAAAATAATCACCAGGTAAGACCCGAACACAAACCTTATAAAAAGAAAAACGATGAACCAGACTTGCCGGTAAACGAGGATATGCTAAAACAACTTGCCGATAAATTTAAGAAAGGCTTATAACGGCGGCCAATACGGCGGCGCTATGTTGGTACCGCCAGATGTCTGGCAATCCAAACAGTTTAATGGTGCGTACGTATACCCCAGAATGATAGTTGTATGATAAACGGTAACGGCTCCGATTATTACAGTATCCCCGGATCCAAATGTTTGCTGCAGCCTGTATTGAAAAGTTGAGTCGGGCTGAACAGATATGTATTTACTTGGACATTCAAGCGGGTAAACCGGAGGGGTTTCTACAGCAAGCGGCAATGTACGCCCGCTCAAAAATATTCTTTTGGTAGCAACGGTTGAAACACTGAAATAACCGATTACAAGTTCGCCCGGATTACTTACGGCATGTATATTAGAAACAGATGACGATGGTTGTGCATCGAAAATTGTACCAAGCTGTTCGGTATTGGTTTTAAGCAAATTCCAGAAGGTATATGCACCCGGTGTTAATGCATATTGTTTTACCGATAAGCTATACACTTGAGCTAACTTTCCTGTTGAAGCAGCTACATAACCAAGTGGCGCCTTGCTGATAGCACCCTGTGCCAAATGAGAACCCGCTACAAAAATACTGTTTGAAGGCGGGCCGCCGTATACATAGCAGACATTACTAATCAGATTAGACATAGTACGGGGCAGTATCTGGCCGTTTTCATAAACCCATGATGAGCTTTCTTTTGGATCTATTAAATAAGTCCAGGTTTCGTTATAATCCCAGCGGTAATAACGCGCGTTATCGGTGTTGTCGTGCGTGCTAACGTAAAATTGCACGCCGGCATTAAGCGGAACGCTGTACACGCTGTCAATTGGAGGTGTTATCAAATTTGGAACGTAGTCTGAAATATATTCCTTGTTTGACGAAGTAAAAATATGCAGCCGGTAATTCCTGTCTTTTGGCAGGTTAAGATTGACAATTACATAAGTACCGGCAATAGTTTCTGCAAGGTTATACTGATCATTTTTGCTGCTCTCAACTATTACCCTGGCGCCCGATTCAGGACTATTTATTTGCGTGCTATCTAACGACACCGTGCGGCTAAGTTTTAAAGTCGTACTATCATTTCCGCTGTTAATGACACCCTCAACCACCAAATATCCGGGATTCGATGCAATTACAGCTGGAGTGTAAGGCGTTTTACATGAAAATAATGTTAATAAAAAGCATACTTGAAAAAGGGGGCTTACTGATACTTTCATTGTGAATTATAAGAATAATAATTGGTTTATTTTAGGTTTTTAAAAAATCAATATTCCTTTTCAAGCCTTTAAATTTAGCTCTTTTTATGGCAGAATTTTTGAATACTTTTTGAAACACATCTTCGGTAATTTCCTCCCAATCTTTTTTGCGGGTATTAAGCAGCCCTGGAAGGGGGTTAAATTCAGGTTCATTGTGTAATACTGAAAATTTGTTCCAGGGGCAAACATCCTGGCAAACATCACAGCCAAACATCCAGTTGTCCATTTTCCCTTTAAACTCTTGCGGAATTTCATTTTTAAGCTCAATGGTTAAATACGATATACAACGGCTGCCATCTACAATATAAGGCCCTACAATAGCCTCAGTAGGGCAGGCGTCAATGCAATTGGTGCAGGTGCCGCAATGGTCGGCAGTGGGTACAATATCATATTTCAGCTCAAGGTCGATGATGAGTTCGGCAAGAAAAAAGAAGGAACCAACTTTTTTGTTGATCAGGTTAGTATTTTTGCCGATCCAGCCCAGGCCAGCTTTTTTTGCCCAGGCCTTATCCAATACCGGCGCCGAATCAACAAAAGCCCGACCGCTTACTTCGCCGATCTTTTCGTTAATTACTTGTAATAGACGCTTTAGCTTGTCTTTTATAACGAGATGATAATCTGTTCCGTAAGCGTATTTCGAAATTTTGGGGCTTAAGGGGTCGCCCTGGCCTTTATCTGAAAAATAATTAAGCCCAAGCGATATGACTGATTTAGCGCCGTCAACCAGCAGCCGTGGGTCAAGGCGCTTGTCGAAATGGTTTTCCATGTACTGCATTTCGCCGTGCATGTTTTTTTTAAGCCATTCTTCCAGCCGGGGAGCCTCTTCCTCCAAAAATTCAGCTTCAGAAATACCGCAAAACATAAAACCCAGTTTTCGGGCTTCATTTTTTATCAGAGAACTATACACTGTCCTTTTTTGTAGCATCTATACAAAGATACTATAAATGTGAATTGTAGAAACTGACGTATGTTAACCGAAAATTAACCAAAGAGATATTAATTTTACTATTGATAACTATTTTTTTAAAACTGGTGTGATTATTGTGATAGGTAAGCTAAATAATTAACATGCTTCAGTCAATTAATCTGCCGCCTCATGTAGTAGGAATACATGCTTTCGCCAATGTCACTGAAACTGAATATGAAAATAAATTAGTTTCATTGTTTAACGACCTTATAAAAAGAAACACTAAGATCAATTTTATTTTAGTGCTGGAGACTAAGATAAAAAACTTTGCACCGGGTATGTGGTGCGGTAATATAAAACTTGGGTTAAAGTACTTTTTTAAATGGAGAAAGGTAGTTGTGGTGACAGATCAAAAAGGAATGCTTGGGTATAGCGACCTGTTTAAATATTTTATCCCGGGCAAATTTAGAAGTTTCCCATTAGATCAGCTGGATAAGGCAATCAGATGGGTAGACGAAAAATAATTTTTATTTACTTCGACTATTTCTGGTCAATTTTTTACAGCAAAGCTCACAAATAATTTCACAAAGTGAACAAAGGGTTTATTTTGAAAAATATAATTTGACACAGAATTATCTTATTTCACTTTTGAAACGGCCTCAATTTTTTTTAAAATGCTCTTCCTTTAGAGGCAGGGGCTTAAAAACTATGCCTGATACTATTGCTGAATGTTTTTGTGGTCCAGTAGCCGCTATCCAATATGCGCCTGATGGTCATCAAAGGGTCCTGTGGGTCGCGTTTTTCGGCTAATTGGAAAGCAATTTTAAATCCTCTTTTATGAAGTTGGGGCAAGTTCTCCGCATTCCATAAGCCAAAAGGATAGGCAAAATAATTAACTGACTTGCCTGTGATTTGCTCTAAAAGTTTTGTTGGTTTATCTAATTGAATCTCCCAATCTTTTCCGGCAAATTTTTTGAAGTTGCTATGGTTCCAGGTATGGCAGCCTATCACATTGCCTTCGTCTGAAAGTTGTTTTACCTGCTCTTTACTCATATAATGTTTTTTCCCGAGCGAAACGGTCATTATAAAAAACACTCCTTTGAAGCCATATTTTTTCATTTCGGGCCTTGCTACTTCCCATTGGTCAAGGTCGGTATCATCAAAAGTAAGCATAATGGGTTTGCTGGGTAAGGCGGTACCTTTTGTAAGGTAATTATACAATTGATCAGGCAGTATAGTATGGTAGCCGCTATCGGCCAGCATTTTGAGGTGTTGTTTAAATGAAGCAACGGGTATAATATAATCTTTGGACACTTTTGAATCGGTAGGCTTCCAGTCGCGTATCTGATGATAACAAACCACAGGCACTTGCTTACGCGCCATTATAGCTGCAGGGTTTCCTTGCTGAGCAAAAGAAACTAAACCTGATAAACAAAATGTTGAGAATGAAATAAGTTGCTTTAACATAATAAAAGATGATAATTTGAAGTCGTCAAAAGTAATATAATTTTGCATCTAATAATGAATATTGGATTAGCCGGGAAAGTTTGAATTAATTATTATTTAATCTGAAAATTCCCAAAACCTTGTAAATCGTGTTCATAAAGTTCACAAAACGATCCTTTTCCCTTCATTAATCGATCTCTTGGCCGCATCAAGTATCTCCATCACTATCATATTATATTTTAGAGAAGAACGGTCGTCGTCAGCTTTAATAGTGCCGGCAAGTACTGCTGTAAAATAAGAGATCGGATTATTATTTGGAGAAGCTAATGGCATAACGTTCCTTACACTCTTAATATTTTCGCGCATGCGCATGGTTAAATTATTTCCGTCAAGCCCGTGCAGATATCCGTTTCCCCCAAAAACTTCCAGGTCTTTAATACCAAATGGCCAGTTCCACGATGCTTCAATTTGTCCTGTCGCAGAAGGGTATTCAACAATTATGGTGGCATCATCTTCTACTTTTGGATAGATGTTGGGTTTGTAGTGCCTTGCGACAGCAGTTACAGCAATGGGTTTCTGGCCGTGCATCAGCCAGGTCATTAAATCGGCGCCGTAGCAGCCAAAATCATTAAGCGCGCCTGCACCATTTAAAACAGGGTCGGTAAGCCAGCTTAAAAACTCAGGGCTGCAGCCGATTTCCACCGGGCCCTGGTGCCCGTCGTGTACTACCATTTTATGGATGGCGCCAATGCTGTCTTTATTAACAAGGTTGTATGCTTCCTGGTAAGAAGGATACCAGGTAGTTTCGTAATTGGTTAAAACTTTAATATGATATTTATTAGCAAGCGATTCCATCCGTTTTGCCTGCGCTAAAGTTGCCGCAAGTGGTTTTTCAACCATAACCGGGATACCGAGAGGCGCGCATACTTCAACTACATCCACATGATTGCCAACTGCGTTATAACCCAATACAATGGCAGGTTTACGTTTGATAATCATTGTTTTAAGGTCTTCAAAAAACAGGGAATCGGGTAAATGGAATTTTTTGCGGTACTTGTCCTGTAGCTGTTTACTCGGTTCGGCAATGCCTACGATGTTTACGTTGCCTTTTTGGTATTCACTTAAAATGCCATTGATATGGTCGTGATTTAAGCCGGCTATGCCAACTTTAAATGCGCTTTGGGCGCGGACAAGGGCGGTAAAACTAAATGTTAACACTGCTAAAATGAGCGCCTTTTTAATAAGATAATTAGTTTTCATTGTTATTGATTTATTTTTTAATGGGGAAGCAAGTTATCATGAAAGGTTCAAACATAGCGATGGGTTTCAATCCATCGCTATAGCGCTATAAAATATTTATTTCAAAATAACGATGGATTACCACCCAATTTAAGCTTACCCAAATGTTTGTATGCGCTTTCGGTAGCTTCACGGCCACGTGCGGTACGCATTAAAAAGCCTTCCTGAATTAAAAAAGGCTCATAAACCTCTTCAATGGTGCCTTCGTCTTCACCAACAGCGGTTGCGATGGTTTTTAAGCCAACCGGCCCCCCTTTAAATTTGTCGATAATGGTGGTTAAGATTTTATTGTCCATTTCGTCTAAACCATGTTCATCAACATTAAGCGCATTTAGTGCATATTTTGCAATTGCTGTATCAATATTGCCGTCACCCTTTATCTGGGCAAAATCGCGGGTGCGCCGCAACAGGGCGTTGGCAATACGCGGGGTTCCGCGGCTGCGCCGGGCAATTTCAAATGCACCTTCATCACTTATAGGCGTTTTTAATATAGATGCCGAACGCAGCACAATGGTTGTCAAAAGCTTGGCATCATAATATTCAAGCCTCGAATTTATACCAAACCTGGCGCGCAATGGCGCCGTTAGCAAACCGGAACGTGTGGTAGCGCCAACGAGGGTAAACGGATTAAGGGAAATTTGTACCGAACGTGCGTTTGGCCCGCTTTCGAGCATAATATCTATTTTAAAATCCTCCATGGCCGAATATAAATACTCTTCAACCAGCGGACTAAGACGGTGGATCTCATCAATAAATAAAATATCACCTGTTTCCAGGTTAGTAAGCAAACCGGCGAGGTCGCCGGGCTTATCCAAAACAGGGCCGGAAGTAATTTTGATGCCAACACCCATCTCATTGGCAATTATGTAGGATAAGGTTGTTTTACCTAAACCCGGGGGACCATGCAGCAGCACATGGTCGAGCGCCTCGCCGCGCTGGCGGGCGGCTTGTACAAATACTTTTAAATTAGCTAATATTTTATGCTGGCCTGTAAAATCTTCAAATACCTGCGGACGCAAAACCTTTTCAATATCACGTTCGGCAGGCGAGAGGTGTCCTAAACTGGGGTCAAGATTTTCATTCATGGTCTTATCAAACACTTTTTTAGTGCCTGCAGGGAAATTATTTATAATGAAATTTACAGGTGACGATTTCGATTAAATCTTCACTTACTTTGTAAATTAGCCGGTGTTCATCTGTTATCCTGCGAGACCAGCATCCGGCATATTCGTGTTTTAAGGCTTCAGGTTTGCCCGTCCCCTCAAAAGGTGTTTTGGCAGTTTCTTTAATCAGTTTTTTAAGTTTATCAAAACCTGCTTGTTTTCAGTCTGCCATTCATTATATTGATCAAAAGCCTTTGGAGAAAAAAGAAAATTTCTCATACATCCTCAAATCTTACCATGATACCTTCTCCGTTTTTTAACTGCTTCAACGATTTGTCAATTGCAGCTTTATTGGCGGGGTTCGACATTAGGTAAGCTGTAGTATCTAACTCCTCTTCGACAGTAATTTTAATAGCCTTTGATTTAAAAGCAATCTTAATAGCCTCCAAAATATCCTGGTTTATTGCCTGTGCCGATGATAAATGATAAGTAGTGTACATCGTGTTTGTTTTAATTAACAAATTTAAGGAAATAGCGGGAGAATGTATTCATTATCCTTCCGGATATTTTCTAAAAATAGCATTGATCCTCATTTGGATAACCCCAAAAAAAGCTTCCCTGAAAATACTTGTCGACATTTTCGAAGTGCCAAGGGTGCGGTCAGTAAATATAATTGGAATTTCAACCAGCTTAAAGCCGTGCTTTATGGTTGTGTATTTCATTTCGATCTGGAAGGCGTAGCCCACAAATTTGATCTTATCGAGTTGAACGGTTTCTAAAACTTTACGCTTGTAGCACATAAAGCCGGCTGTGTAATCCTGTATATCAATACCGGTTATAAAACGTACATAAACGGATGCAAAATAACTCATCAATACCCTGCTCATGGGCCAGTTTACCACGTTTACACCATTAATATAACGCGACCCTATTGACGCATCGGCACCCAGAATACAAGCTTGCCTTAATTTTGGCAGGTCATCCGGATTGTGGGAAAAATCGGCATCCATCTCAAAAATATAATCATATTGATGCGCGATCGACCATTTAAAACCGTGGATATAGGCAGTGCCCAGCCCCTGTTTTCCTTCGCGCTCGTCGATAAAAAGACGTTCAGGAAACTCAGGCTGTAATTGTTTTACGATGTTTTGTGTGCCATCAGGTGAGCCATCATCAATGATAAGAATGTCAAAATCGTGTGGTAAAGAAAACACCTTGCGGACCATCCGCTCAATGTTCTCCTTTTCATTATATGTTGGAATAATAACTATGCTGTCCGGCACTGAAAAAAAATTAGATAAGAGTAGGCTAAAATAGGTGATTTTACAATGTATTAAAAATAAAAAACAGGAAAGCTTTGTTAACTTTCCTGTTACATAAGGAATTATAAAATGGAATTATAAATTATCTGTGTCAGCGATAATTTGGTTTTCAATGTACGGGTCAATAATATAACTGCGCTCCTTTAAATTTGGTGATACAAACATAAATGCAATTGTAAACACCAAAACGACCCCAACGAAAAACCACTCATAATTAGCGCCGACAAGACGTTTTTCAAAGAATCCGTGATTCGCCATGTTATTATTGATGGCCGCGGTAAACAAGTTACCCAGCGACACTACCAATAACCAAATCGCGGTCATGGTACTTTTCATAGATATAGGAGAATGTGTGTAGGCATATTCCAGGCCGGTGATAGAAACCAAAACCTCTGCAGCCGAAAGTATTACATACGCAAATACTTGCCACCATATAGATGGTGTTCCGCCATGATCGATGTTGGTTTGTATAAGTCCGATAATGATAAATGATAATGCTGTTAACACCAAACCAACACCTATTCTGCGCAACGGTGTTGTCTTAAGTCCGATTCTGTCGAAGAAAGGGTATATCCAATAATTAAATATCGGTATAAACAGTAAAAGGAAAACCGGATTAAACGTTTGTACCTGGCTCGGCAGTATTGTAAATTTAGTAATGCCTATGTTTATAACCCTGTTCATTTTAACAGCCTGCAAAACCCATTCGGAAAGATTTTGGTCCCAAACCGCCCAAAAAGCAAACGCGAAAAAGAAAACGGCCATTACACGGTAAACCGCTTTAATTCCATCAACTTTTTCAGGGTCGAATTTCGCTTTGGCTACATCAAGCAATGATTGCCCTTTTTGTTTTTTGCCCGCATTAAAAAGGGCGTATAAACTGATAAATACAAAATTATTTTTATTGACGCCTTTCGGAGGGACCCTTACATACAATTTTCTTCCTGAAAAGAAAATGATGGTCGCCACAGCCATCAGTATGCCCGGGATGCCAAATGCCCATTTAGCGCCGTAATTTTTATAAACTACAGGGATTAATAACGTTGAAAAGACGGAGCCTGCATTTATACTAAAATAGAACCATCCGTAAACCTTTGATAACAGGTCCTGGTTACTCGCATTAAACTGGTCGCCAACATTTGCTGATACGCACGATTTTATACCACCGGCGCCAATCGCAACCAGGATCAAGCCAATTATAAACCCATTTAAGTTAGTATTGAACCCGGCCATACAAAAATTGCCAAAACAGTAAACAATCGAGATGTACAAGATTACCCTATATTTTCCGGTAAACCAGTCGGCCACTAAACCACCCACAAATGGCAGCGCATAAGACAGCGTGACAAAAAGATGCGCCATCTCATTGGCTTTTGCATTTGCAACTGTAGCTAAAGATGCATTGCCTGTCGGATTATAAAATTGAACCACCAGGAATAGTGTAAGAATGGAGCGCAACCCATAATAACTAAAACGTTCAGCAGCCTCGTTGCCGATAATAAAAGGGACAGCCTTGGGGAACCTGGATTTTTTTGGGACAGCATCAGCTGCCAAAGTTGTTTCGGACATAAATGAGATCAGTTAAATAATTCTCTAAAATACTATTATTCCTTTAAATCCAAATTTAATACTGAAAGTGTTTGTGGAACTGGTTTTCAGTTGATTGAGTTTATTAGGTTGACTAAGGTAACGTTTACGACAATACACTACCTGCTCACTCAATCAACCACTCACTTAATCAACTAATTTCACTCATCCTTCTTAACAGGCGCCTTATCAAGCTCGCCCTGTTTTTTTGGGTCGATATAATTGGCGTCATGGTTATCAGGTACGTTTCTCATGTCCAGGTCTTCTACATAAACCCATCTTCCATTTTTTAGTTTGTACCCGTCGTAACTCAGATCCGGGCCGTAGGTGTCGTGCTGGTTCTTCAATTTCGGATCAGGAGGTGAAAGATGGTCAAATACGATCAGATCCTGTTCCGGCACATATCGTAACAGCATTGAAGCCTGGCGGGTATATTCAAATACTACTCTTTTCCTGGTTTTTCCTTTCCCGTCGAAAACGGGAAGGCCCAATACCGGCTTCTCATTTTTAAATGAGAGTACTTCAATTACTTTTTTTGTTGATTTTACGGTATTGCCTTTCCATCCAAGCAACACATAGTAAAGTTTAGGCGAATAAACAGGGATGATCCGGTAATATTCGGCGCCAAACCATTTAAGATTATCAACAACCGAATCTTCAGGGTTTTTTAATTGAGGGGAATAGTCGTTCAGGGGGAACATTTGTAAATTACCCCCTGTATTTATTTGTATAGTGCCGTAAAAGCGGTAACTGCCGTCTTCGTTAACAATTGGCCAGCTTATGATGCGGAAGCGGTTATCGGGCGAATTTATAATATTTACACTCTTTACCGAATCGAACGGGTATAGGAACGAGTTTGGTATTTTTAATGCGCTTACCAACGTTTTTATAAATTCGTAATTCGCATTTTTACGTTCCAGGTCGTTGTCATCATTAACAAATTTTTTACCGAGCGAAGCCAGGCTGTCCTCGTAAATTTGCAATTGTTTGATACGGACGCTTTCATCAGAGTGCTGCGCGAATATGAACTGCGGCAATATTGCCAGCATGAAGAAAGTAATTATTATTCGTTTCATTAAGTTAATTAACGTAAATTTTCAACAACCATTGCACTGGCGCCGCCGCCGCCGTTACAAATTCCGGCAGCCCCGTATTTTCCGTTATTTTGCTGCAGCACGTGCATTAAAGTTACAATTATCCTTGCCCCTGATGCTCCAAGCGGGTGGCCTAAAGCAACCGCGCCGCCGTTAACGTTTACCTTAGAATGGTCGAGATTTAATAAATGGTTATTAGCAATTGAAACTACCGCAAAGGCTTCGTTTATCTCAAAATAATCTATTTGGCCGGCTGATAAACCAGCCCTGTGCAAAGCCAAAGGAATAGCTTTTGATGGCGAAGTAGTAAACCATTCAGGCGCTTGCTGGGCATCAGCATATGAAATTATTTTTGCCAGCGGTTTTATGCCCATTTCATCCGCCTTTTCCTTACTCATTAATACTAATGCCGCTGCCCCGTCATTTAATGTAGATGCATTTGCCGCAGTTACGGTACCATCTTTTTTAAATACAGGTTTTAATGCTGGTATTTTATCAAACTTCACAGCCTTTGGTTCCTCGTCATCAGCAAATAAAGTGACCTCACCTTTCTTATCTTTTAGTTCAATAGGGGTGATCTCTTGTCCAAACTTTCCTTCATTTTGCGCGTTTTGCGATCTTTTGTATGATTCAATGGCAAATTCATCCTGCGCTTCACGACTGATATTACATTCCGTGGCGCATAGCTCAGCTGCCGAACCCATGTGATAATCATTATAAACATCCCACAGGCCGTCTTTTATCAGGCCGTCGGTAATCTGTCCATTGCCCAGCCGGTAACCATTCCTGGCTTTATCAAGGTAATAGGGCACATTGCTCATGCTTTCCATTCCGCCGGCCAAAACAATTTCATTTTGGCCAATTGCTATGCTTTGGGCTGCCAGCATAATGGCTTTCATACCCGATGCGCATACTTTATTAACGGTTGTGGCCGGTAAATAGGGTAATCCTGCAAATATGGCCGCCTGTGTAGCGGGCGCCTGGCCAAGGTTTGCCGACAAAACGTTGCCCATGTAAACCTCCTGGATATGTTCAGGTTTTAACCCTGCTTTTTCAACTGCTGATTTGATGACAATAGCCCCTAATTGCGTTGCCGATAAACTGGCTAAGCTGCCCCCAAAACTCCCGATAGGGGTACGCGTGCCAGAAACAATAACTACTTCTTTCATAAATGATGTTAAAAATGGAAAGGCAAATCTAAGCCTTTAGTCTTAAGTCTAAAGTCTTTAGTCAGAATTTGTTTTACTAAGGACTTAAGACTATTCTTTCTTCTTCCTCGCAGATTTTTTACGCTCATTCAAAACTTGTCGCAGCAGGTATTCTATCTGGCCGTTGGTGCTTCTGAATTCATCTGCGGCCCAGGTCTCAATCTCTTTTAATACTTCAGGATTGATGCGTAATATAAATGCTTTCTTTTCAGCCATAATCAATGCCGCGATTTCCTTTGCCTTCTCAAAATTGTTAAATACGGACCTAAAAAAGTTAATAAAGGAATCAACGCAACAGGTGTCATGCTTTGATCAATGTAAATAATATCAGTTAAACTAAAGAGAAAGCTTTTAATGTGCATTATTTTGCCATAACCGGCAGATTCCCAGATATTCTCGCGCGAAAAAAGTGCTGTCCTGTAAAATTCGGCCCGAAAACCGGTTTGCAGTGTTAAAATTGCCCTGGGGCTAAACCAGCTTCGGCTTACTTCGCCGATTATGGCCATATTTTCATCTGTGATCAATATTGCACGGCTAAAAAGCGCCCTGCGTTGAAATACCCATGTGCAATTAACTGATTCGGCCGTTGCCTTACCCCGGGAAAGCCGGTGATACGTTATTTTGCCATAACTGTTAATATTATCCGTTAATTTATATTCCGGACTGAACCGGCCCTGCCTTACAAGGTAAAACTCTGTTGTGTTTTTTGTATCGAGTATAGCGTACATATTATTAATGATATAAGGTGCCTGTATTAACAACAGGGTTTACACTGCGGTCGCCGCATAAAACAACCAGTAGGTTACTCACCATGGCCGCTTTGCGCTCTTCATCAAGTTCAACTATTTTTTTTTCAGACAACCTGGCTAAGGCCATTTCTACCATGCCAACGGCGCCTTCAACAATAAGCCTCCGGGCGGATATAATAGCCGATGCTTGTTGCCGCTGCAGCATGGTATGCGCAATTTCGGGCGAGTAAGCTAAATGCGATATACGGGCTTCCAGCACCTCGATCCCGGCACGGTCCAACCGTTCATTCAATTCTTTTTCCAATAAGTGGCTTACCTGTTCAGCGCCGCCGCGTAGGGTAATGCCTGCGGTTTCGTCCTCAATATTATCGTAAGGAAAAGAATTCGCCAAATGCCGCACTGCCGCCTCGCTTTGTATATTTACATATTGAAGGTAGTTTTCAACCGCGAAAACGGCATTGGCCGTATCTTTTATCTGCCATACAATTACCGCCGCAATTTCAATGGGGTTACCCACACTGTCATTAACTTTTAGCTGTTGTCCGTTTAAGTTAAAGGCCCTTAGCGAAACCTTCTTTTTTATAGTAAAAGGGTTTACCCAAAAAAAGCCGTCTTTTTTAACAGTGCCGACATAGCTGCCGAACAGGGTAAGCACTTTCGATTCGTTTGGGTTTACGATAACAAGGCCCGGCAACACCAAAACAAAATTTACTACCCCAATAATTACGCCTATGGCAACTGCTTCTGCCACAAACGAAAAGACCATTGCAGCAAGCAGCGCTAAGAATAAAATAAATGCGGTATAACCGGAAGGAGGGTTGATTATTTTTTCAGTATTCATGATGACTATGATTTTAATATGATATCACAAAGATATCATATTTGATTTGATAAAAGCAAGAAAAACTGCAGATAACGGAAACTTATATTAATTTTGAACGGACAAATACATAAATGGCAAAATTATCTTCATCGCGTCAAAAGGCTTTACTGCGCAAATACTCCTTTAATGTTAAATTTTTAATGATGCTGGCAAGTATTTGTGTAATTGTTTTTGCCCTTCCAAAGCAGGCAAAATTTAGCTATGACATGGAAAAGGGAAAGATATGGAACCAGAAAGAATTGATATCCCCTTATAATTTCGCTATATTAAAAACCCAATCCGAAATTGAAAATGATGAGAAAACGGCGCTGGCCAGTATAACGCCGATATACCAGGCCGATGATGATATTGGCAGTCATGAACAGGATGGGTTTAAGAGCGACCTGGAAGTAAAATGGCATAACGCCGGGATAAAAGACTACAAAAAAGCTGAGTTTGTGCTGGCTGGCGATAATTTGCTTAAAGAGATATATAACAGGGGTATTTTAAATCTTAACCCTAAATACCAGCAAAATGCCGAGAATTATAAGATAACTATATTAGACAAAAACGTTGCAACTGATAAAAACACTGCCGATCTTTTTACAAAACAAAAAGCTTTAGCTTATTGCAACCAGGTATTAAGCAGTCGCGGTGACCTGGATAAGGCTTTTTTATTAAACCTGATCAGTAGCAGGCTGCAGCCAAATTTAAATTATGATAATAAATTAACCTCAAGGCTCGAAAAGGAAGTGGTGGATGGACTGTCTTTGACCAGGGGCATGGTGCAGAAAGGGGAGATAATAGTTAATAAAGGATCGGTAGTGAATGATGAAGTTTATCAAAAATTACAATCGTACAAAAAAGCTTTCGAAGATAACTCAAGAGTAACCGGCGACCCGAGGCTGGTTTTAATCGGGCAGTTTTTGCTGGTATCCATTGCCATTATCCTGCTTATGGTATTTTTGTATCTTTTCCGCAAAGATATTTATGAAGATAACCGCCTGGTGAGTTTAATACTGCTTGTAGTTACGGCCATGTTGTTTACCTTATCAATGGCTATAAAATTGCAGTTGCCAAACTTATATTATATACCTTATTGTATTGTACCAATTATAATCCGCATCCTGTTTGACACCCGCCTGGCCTTGAACATACATTTACTTGTGGTACTCATAGCCGGGTTCTTCGTCCCGAACAGTTTTGAATTTGCTTATTTTGAACTTACTGCAGGGATGGTTTCCATTTATAGTATCAAAAACCTTATCAGGCGTGAGCAATTCCTTATTTCGGCGCTCATTATCACCTTTACTTATTTTGTTTCCTTTATAGGCATTTCATTTATCCGCGAGGGCAGTTTCAGGAGTATTGACTGGATGGATTTCCTGCCCTTTGTAGTAAGTGTTTTACTGACTTTGCTGGCTTACCCGCTTATTTACATTTTTGAAAAAGTATTTGCCATTACTTCTGACATAACACTTATCGAATTAACAAATACCAATGCCCCCTTACTGCGGGAAATGGCATTCTCAGCGCCAGGTACTTTTCAACATTCACTGCAGGTAGCCAACCTTGCCGAAAATGCCATTTATACCATTGGCGGGAACGCCTTGCTGGTAAGGGCAGGGGCTTTATACCATGATATTGGAAAAATGGAGAACCCCTTGTATTTTATCGAGAACCAATCGGGGTATAACCCGCATGATAAATTACCCTACCAGGAAAGTGCGCAGATCATCATCAGGCATGTTCGAAAAGGGATTGAAATGGCACAAAAAGAAAATCTTCCGGAGATAGTGATCGATTTTATCAGGACCCATCACGGCGATACCAGGGTCGACTACTTCTACCAGTCATTCCTGAAGAATTTCCCGGAAAAGTTTGTTGATGAAAACACTTTCAGGTATCCCGGCCCGATCCCATTTTCAAAAGAAGGTGGTGTTTTAATGCTTGCCGACTCGGTTGAAGCTGCATCGCGGGCTTTAAAGGAACCTGATGAAAAATCAATCAGCGACCTGGTAGACCGCATTATAAAATATAAGCTTGAGCAAAACCAGTTGAAAGACAGTCATATAACCCTAAAAGATATTGAAACAATTAAAGCAATATTCAAACGGATGCTGATGAGTATTTACCATGTTCGTATTGACTATTAGGGGGTGAATGGTGAGTAGTGAATAGTTAGTGGTGAGAGGTGAGTAGTGAATAGTCGGTGGCAAGTGGTGAATAGTGAGTTGTTTATAGTTCACAGATCACTCACTATTCACCACCGGCCACCGACATAATCAATTCAACTATTTTTTTGACAGCTTTGCCGAATTGCTATATTTGCAGTCCCGAAAAAAGGGGTTTATTGAGATAAGGGCCTGAATGGGCCGCAATATGGTGAGGTGCCTGAGAGGCCGAAAGGATCAGTTTGCTAAACTGACGTACGGGAAACTGTACCGAGGGTTCGAATCCCTCCCTCACCGCCAGTAAAGAATGCTATCGCCAAACGCCGATAGCATTCTTTTTACCAGGCGTTTGCTAAGTCGCCCTCATTTTATTCCCTTTGGCGTCGTGAGTTACTTCAGCAAGTCCTAATGCTTCCATCAGGGGTGGGATATACATCCCGAAACGTCCGCGTAAGCCTTTTTTCAGGCCATACCAACCGCCAACAGGATTTTTTTCTGAACGCCCCCATGCTTCAACAGTTCCATCTTTTGCCGGCTTTTGCTCGTCAGCGCTTCCAAGTTCTATCCAATCACCGTGCGCTTTAAGCATGGCATGCAGGTCTGCAAGGCAATGGTAATCATAAAGCAGCACCGTTTTTCCTACGGTGCATACTAAAACTTCTTTGCCATCTTTTATATCCGCATGCATGGTGTATTCAGACGACAATGGCGGGGTCTTTAAAACCAATGGCGTATTTTTTGTACCTATCATATCTTTCATTTTATGGAGTATTTAAGAATTAAAAATATCTTTTGACGACCCCACCAAAGTCAGTAACTCTTGTTTTGGGGGCGTTTCAAGTCCAATTGCTTTAAGTTGTTGCTGGAAATGTTCAAAAGCAGGTAATTTCAAAAGTATATCCTGGAATTCATCCGAAATGAAAAACGCTGTATGTGTAAATGACCTGCCATCGGGCCCCAGGCAAACATAATAGTAAATTCCGGGATGATTTAGCTTTCGCAGATCGGCCATAACATTTTTGATGTTATTTTGATTTTGTTCGGCATACTCTGCCTTAGCCGTGTAAGTTACTTTTACTATTTTCATTTGGTTTGATTTTTTTTAAGGAGGCTATTTATGGTATTAATGCAATAATATCTTTTTCCGCTAAACTTGAAAAATCATATCATGGTTATTTTTAGAATTTGACTATACCATTACAAAATATAATAATAAGTTAGCAATTAATACACAGAACGACGGTATTTCAATCAATAATATTAGCAGATATCAATGAGCCACATGGCTGAGTTAATTACATAGAGATTAATATATTCTATTATAAATTTATTATATTTGTTTCTAATGAATTACAGTTTAAAGTTTGATTAACCCCGATTATTTTAGATGCTAATGAGAACCTTTTTATTTTGGATACTGGTTTTCCTCGGATTAGTTATTGTCGTTGCTTTATCAATGATAATCATTCAATGGAGCATCACTACACGCATTTGACATCTTCCACCAAAAAAATATTTGCAGCTGCAATTTTAAAGCTTACCTTTGCAAACCTTTTCGGGGTGTAGCGTAGCCCGGTATCGCGCCACATTTGGGATGTGGAGGCCGCAGGTTCGAATCCTGCCACCCCGACAGCAAAAAGCCTCTTATTTTAACAATAAGGGGCTTTTTTGTGTTTTAATAGTACAATATTTTTTGTACTATTGTCCTAAAATGTATCAGAAATGTGTCAGATTTGTCCATTTTATCAGATATGTGTCAGATTTTAAACAGTGTAAAATGGCTACTTTTCAGGCAGGGATCAATGAAGATGATAAAAATAGTAATGATACATGGCGTGTCAGAATAAAGATATATCATAATAAAATCGCTAAATATATTTCTACAAATCATTATGTAACCAAAAGTCAGCTCACGAAGAAATTTGATATTAAAGACCAGTTTTTAATTGACATCTTAGATGATACTATAAAAGGGTATCGAAAAAAAGTATCTGCTTTGGGGATGCAGGCCGATAGTTTTAGTTGCATAGAATTGCGGGATTTATACATTTTGAGATGATGACAACTAACCACCTTGAAATTGCTTACGAGAAATACCGACATAAATAGTGCATAATTAGTCATAGTGTTTATTATAGTGACTAATTGTGCACGCTGTTATTTTTGCAGGTCAAAGTTTCGTCCTGGTTATAGTCAACGATACCTACCAACTGGATGATCGTGATATGGAAAAAAGTTAGACGAGTCCGGTTTTCCGGTAGGGAGAACCTGATATACCCGTCAAAACAGGCCCGAACAATTTGTCCCTGATCGGGTTTTATATCTAAAATGTAAATGTGCGCAAGGGTCGGTGAGGGAGTAGCGGTCAGAGGCTATATTCTCCACCTTTTTGTCACACCACCAATCGTCCAGCTCAAAATACTTAATAGCTATGACTTCAGTATTGATTGTCAAACGTTACCTGGTTTTTGTTTTTACATCTTACTTCTGCCAAAATTTTAAGATACGCAACACGTGCTTCAGAATATTTTGATGACTAATAAAAAATGTTTTTTTTTGTAATGGCCGATCCCTGATGTGTTTTAATAATAATTAAGCTATGCCCGCTCACGGATCACATTTAACACCTAAAATGTCAATGTGTGTTAATGCGTGTGAGGGACTATACCAAACACCCTTAAACATCGCCTTATTTTACATTTAACAAAACTCGGCTCTGTAAGGAGACCATAAATAGCTGTGACTTCAAATATCGACCATTCACCTCTACAGGCTTGCCAGGTTTCGAGGGATACCAATAATAGCGTTTTGGCAGGTTATCCCAGTGGATAGTCCCCAATCACTTGTTAAATAAACCATAGTTTCTTTACAAAAATCCATACCAGGTGCCTCTACCCACACCATGCTTCATCAGCAGTTTTTTGTTCACCAGCATTTCCAGCTGCTTCTTTACCGTATTACGGTTTGCTTCGGTTAATATAACAACTTCGCTAATGGTAACCCGTCCCCTTGATTTGGCTAATTCTACTATCTTTAGCGCCAGTTCAGGTAACCGGGCCAACAGGAGGTGTTCCTTCTCTAACTTGATAGCCAGGCGCTGTTTTTGCTGCTGTACTGTTCTCAAAAAGAATAATACCCATGGCAGCCAGTTTGGAGTTTCTGTGCTTAAGGTACCCTGTGTTTGACGTAATGCCAGGTAATAACCCTCTTTACTGTTTTCAATAATGGCCTCCATAGAAGTGTAGGGTACATAGACGTAACCTGCCGAAAGCAGCATATAGGTGGTCAGTATCCGCGATAACCGCCCGTTTCCATCCTGGAAAGCGTGTATGGCCAAAAAAGTTACGGTAAAAATAGAGATCACTAAAAGCGGGTGCAGTGTTTTATTCTCTAATGCTTCGTTGGTCCATGCCACCAGCTCCTGCATTTTATATGGCGTATCAAACGGGCTGGCAGTTGCAAATACGATGCCCAGGCTTTTACCATCCGCATCAAAAGCCTCTACATGATTATTGTTCTTTTTGTAGTTTCCCCGGTGCCATTCATCCTTCTCGCTATATTTTAAAAGATCGCGATGAAACTGCTTGATATAGTTTTCAGATAACGGTATGTCCTGGAAATGCAAAAAAAGGGTATTCATCACATCAGCATATCCGGCTACTTCCTGCTCATCCCGCGTATCAAACTTTTTGATCTGCAGGTTGCTTAATAGTCTTTCTACTGCCTGATCGCTTAACCGGCTGCCCTCTATCCTGGTAGAAGAACCAATGCTTTCAATGGTTGCCACCCGTTTAAGAGCGGTTAACTGTTCCGGTGCCAGCTGTCCCAATGCACGCCAGGCACCCTTGAACTCATCCACCTCTGCAATTAAAGCAAGCATTTGTGGCGTTATTGTTAAACTTTCGGTTCTTATCATACCCGCAAATATACCCATAAATACCCATAAATACAAGACACCCATAAATATACCCGTAATTACCCATAAAATTGCGCGTTTCGGATGCCATGACCCTACCATTCCGTGGCTAAGTGATCACCGGTTGGTGTTGAGTTATAAAAAATTGATGGTTGATTATTAATTGGTTAAGATGGTCAAAGTGTCCCGGAATGCGGTAGTCAGCGGCTCCGTATTTTCCATGTACGCAATGAATATTCTGGCACGTCGGGCTCTAATGGTTAACACGTTACATTATAGGGGTAGCGAATAATAAAAAGTCGCCCCTTTTCCGGGCTTACTCTCAACCCATATCCTGCCTTTTTGCAGGATAATGAACTCCTTGCATAACGTTAGTGCCATGCCAGCTCCCATGTCACTGGAGTCTTTCCGTTTGAATGAAAACAGGTCGTGGATTTGCTTTTGTGTCATTCCTTTCCCCTCATTCCTTACCGATATAACCACTTCTTTATCATCCATTTCTAACGCTGCCGCAATGACGCCATTCACCGGGGAATATTTTATCGCATTGTGAATCAGGTTGCGGTTAATGAATTGTATGATTTCCCGGTCTCCTTTAATCGTCTGCTCGGGATCGAGCAGGTTATTAAAAGTAAGCTTCTTGGCATCCACAGCCTGTTTGAACATATCCGCCGACACGGCTACCAGTTCAAACAGGTTTAGTTCTTCTGAAATAAATTCATACCCCTTCAGTTGTTTTTTTACCCACTGAAGAATATTATCAAACATAACCAGGATGTTCTGTATGTCATTCTCAATACTATCAAATGAACGTAGCCTGGTCTCCCTGTCCAGCTCTTCATATCTCAGCAAACTGATCATTGCCAGGGTTTGGCCCAGGGGGGACCTGAAATCATGTGCAAGCATGCTAAGTAGCCGGCCTTTGAACTCATCATCACGCAGGAGTATCCGATTCTGGCTGCTTATCTTTTCATACAATACATGCAGCTCCTTTTTCTGTTTGCGGGATCTTGTATAAACCCAAACAATGATCAATGTAGTGATGATGCCTAAGATGCTGGCGGCAATAAACCAGCTTTGTTTTTTGTTATTCGACACGTTAAGCTGGTTTAGCACTGCGAGCTTGCTCTCGTCCTCGTTATACTTGATATAGTCCCCCAGGAAGCTATTATTACTGTCATTTTGTTTGTCCAGCGCTTCAACCAGTAATTTGTTGGTTTCGGCCTGTTTTATCAGGTCATGTTTACTTTGGTAAACTTGCAGGATGGATTTCAATACCTCAATCTTCCAGAAGAGATAGTCGTTGGCACGTGCCACCCGGTAAATTTGCTGAAAGCAACGCAACGCACTGTCCGGTTGGTTTACTGCCAGGTAATAAGAACCATAAAGATTAAGGCCTTCCAGTTCATGGTAGTCCCAATGGTGCTTCCTTGCCAGACTAAGCGACCGGACGATCAGGCCCTTTGCAGCTGTATAGTCTTTCCTGTCTAATAATGACTGGGCCCTTTCCTGCATGATAAAAAGCAATATGCGGTCATCACCAATTTTTTTTGCAATCTTTTCTGCCTTATCGAGATAAATAGCGGATGAATCGTCGTTAATTCCTCCCAGCTCCGCAAAATTGGCATAGAGCATACTCAGGATCGAATCCGTTTTCAGCCTTCGGGCCATAAATAATGCCCGCCGGGCAAATTCCTTTGTACGGCCGCTGTCACGGGTAAAGCTATACGAGATCGAGGAATTCATAAGCATTTGCGCCATTTCACCAGTATCAGGGAGCTGTGCATAGGCCTGGTAGGCTTTGCTGTAATAACCAAGCGACTGGCTGTAAAGGCCTTTTAAACTAAGCCCTATTGCGATATTCGTCAATGCATCGGCCTTGCCCCTGGTGTCGCCAAAACGTTCAGCGATCCGGTTTGCCTTTATGCCATAGTAAAAACAGCTGTCTGCACTTTTCATGTGAACAAGAAACCCGATCTTATTCATCAGCCGCATGGCAGCCAGGCTGTCTTTAGACATAGACAGCTCCAGCTTCAGCTTTTCTAATTCCCTGTTTTGCCCGTAAGAAAAGCAGGAAACAAAAAAAGTCAAAAAAATAAATAAAACCAGTTTGCAAGACCGGAAAGGTGAAAACCTCATGAATAATGGATGAATAAAGACGAATTTACATTGAATAAACAAAAAGTAGGCGATTAGGTTTTCATTCATTAGATAAGCACCTGCAAATACGCACAAACCAAATATATCGTAGGGAGCCAACAAACTATCCTGGTTAACCGTTTCAAAATTTTTTTTCCAAATTTTTTAACACGTTCAGCAAGGTGTGATTAGGTCTTCTTTGTTATACCCCTTGCTATTTTGGGGTTTGCTCCACCCCGGAGCCTTTCCTTGTTCCGTTCTACACGACCTTATCAAAGCGGATTTTTACCAATCCGGTAAAATAGTTATCAGGCTCGACCAATTCATCCAAAGGGTTACCTAACCGTTATCTATCGGCAAACCACGCCAACCATACAACTAATTATTTTTTCACCCTTTAACAACAAACCATGCAACCAACTTTCAAAAGTTCGAGCACCGCAAAGACGCGGCGGGCAATTCCTTCATTGATCTGGAAATCCCTGTGTTAACCACAGAGAAAGAGTACATCTTCCTGCTTACCCTTCCTGCCATTACGAATGTTGATTTACCATCAGCTATCCGGTCGCCAAAAGACCCGGATATTTCTACAGATGAAATGGCGACAAAAGAACGGCCATAGTTCAATTAGTTTCAGCAGGCCGGGTTTATTCTTTATATACCGGCCTGCCTTTTTAACAAAAACTTACAGGGTTTAGTGCTTAATCGATAAACCTATAAAAGTTAATATTTAAACTTAAAAAAGTTAAACCCACAATCATGAGCAAAAAACAAACACAAAAGGCTCAGAAAGAGCCTATGAGCACTTTTGCTAAAGTATTTAATAAACTTACCAGATTTAAGCCCGAAGATTTATACATTGAGATACTCTAAGATAACAGGTCAGCAGCAGTAATAAACAAGCAGCAACTTTATATCAATAACAATTGAGAAAACTCATAGGCTTAAATTTTGAAATAAATGACTACCTTAGGTAACCCATTTTAAATCATTGAATTAACCCATGCCTAAGTTGCGATTGATATACCTGCTTACCGTTTTTGCATTTATTCAATTGCACGCCACGGCACAATTAATTCCACCCGATAAAATAAAGTCGCTGACTGTAGATGACGGGCTGCCCCAGGGCTTTATCACGGCTATTGCACAGGATTCAAAAGGATTTATTTGGATGAGTACTCATGACGGCTTTGTCAGGTACGACGGCAAAAATCTGAAAGTATACCGGCATGATGTTGCGGATAGTAATTCTTTGTCTTCAAATGTCATCGATCACATGTCGATTGATAAGGAAGACGATATCTGGCTGCAAAATGAAAACCGGCAGGCTGATGTATTTGATCCTGCAACCGGAAAATTCCGGCATATTTCAAATGAGAAAACTTTTGACTGGCTAAATCCAAAGAACATTAGCGAACCCTTTCAAATAACCGAGGACGAGGTGCATCGCATTTATATTCAATACTTTGATAAAGGCACATCAAAACGCAAAATAAAATATTTCACATGGAAAAGTCCGGTGGCCGCAGAGATTACATTTCCAGGCGGTGAATATCCTGTTTATATGGCGGATGGTAAAAACAGGCGGCTATGGGTAAGCACCAATAAGGCCCTGTATTTATTCGAAGATCACGCTTCACTCAAAAAAATAAGTGCCCTGCCCGATGAATTATGCCTTCAATCAGCACCGGAGGCTGTTATTTCGGGGGATATCCGCATTACCAGTGACGGAAATATTGTAGTAGCTGACCTGGTAAATAGCTGGCAATATAACATTAGAACAGGCTTATGGAAAAAGTTTAAATTTCCGCCGGAATTTTCACCAAGCCGCAAGGATTTGGAAATTGGCCCGGACGGAAGTTTCTACTCCATCTCAAAAGGCAAACTGTACCGTTATGGTGCTGATGGCAGCCTGTCGCTGTTGTGGCAAAATGATGTGAGCGATAACAGTTACCTGATACATTATATCGACCGCTCGAACGTGTTGTGGATAGGCACCAATACTTTTGGCGCAAGGCTCATCGACCTTAATAATTCCGGCTTCCGTTCTTTTAAATACCAGTACACATTCTTTTACGACCAGATATCAGCGTTAAATAACATTAAAATTGATAAAGGAACAGAAACTGCGCAGGGTATACAAGTTATGGCTTATGATGAACGGTCGTGTTTTGACCATAGCGGAAACTTGTGGCTGATCAATTTACCTTATGAAAAAATTACCGGTCAGCACCTCACGCCCTCCAGCCTAACGATGACCTCACAAGGGCATGCTTATGTTCATAATTTCGCCTATAATCCACGCGCGGATGTTAAATACATTGTTTCGAACTTTACATTCGACAAGCAAAACCGTTGCTGGGCGATATTATATGACCACATACTTGCCAGGGCTGATCTTGTAAAAAATATTTTTTTAGACACCGTTAAAATAGTACCTGGCAACGAAACGGTTAATTATATGCTTTCCATTAATCATAACCTGTGTTTAGTAGAACCGGATGCGTTGCAGTTTTATAATCCGGATACAAAAAGATCCGTACTGTATAAAAATCAGGCGGACATTGGGCTATTTCGCGACAGCTACCTGTTAATGGCAGCGCCAGACCCGGTAAATAAGCATATTCTTTGGATAGCCACCCGCGGCAACGGCTTAATAAAATTTGACATGGCTACCGGGAAGGCACAGGCGTTAAATGAACGGGATGGCATACCCAACAATACGGTCTACGCTATTGTACCTGATAGGCATGGCTTTTTTTGGTGCAGCAGTAATAAAGGGCTTTTTCGTTTTAACCCCATTGATAAAAGTGTCCTTTCCTTTACCAAAAAAGATGGCCTGCAGGGAAATGAATTTAACCGCTTTCAGTTTCT
>Ga0207042_1050_pt1 | contig 26820 bp, 23 predicted proteins | sample Alteio_BWMinCont_70_FD_153310 | JGI IMG/M metagenome (GOLD analysis project Ga0207042, IMG submission 153310) | Enriched cells from forest soil in Barre Woods Harvard Forest LTER site, Petersham, Massachusetts, United States -... | ecosystem: Environmental > Terrestrial > Soil > Temperate forest >... | reverse complement strand
CAGCTGGCGGCGTGCCGCGCCGTGTTGGCCAAAGGTCGCGCCGAACTCGACCGCGATAGCGCGATCTTGCGGTGGATACATGCAATCGGCGCGCTCACCGCCGCGCCAGGCGCGCAACTGTTCGGACGTGCCTCTTCGGACACCAGCATACGACTAGCCGATGGCGTGGTGTTCGAGCGCTTGCATGCGCCTAAAATCTTGTTTGGCGATGCAAAGGAAGTGCATGAGCTGAACCAGCTATCGGTATTGCCCTTGGCCGATTGGAATCCGTCCCACCAAGACGACATGGTCGGCAATCGTTGGCGCCTCAATGGCGACGTCGTGATTCCGGTCGGCAGTCGATGTCATGCGCCGATGGTGGTGGTCGGCGGGTCACTCGTTGTCGGAGCTGCAAGTTTCATCCACGCTGCGATCAAGAGCAATGGCAATCTCACCTTAGGCGAATCATGCCGCTGCGACGATGCGGTGGTGGCAAGCACACGGCTCGAAATCGGCACCGGATGCCGCGTCAAGGGACCACTCATCAGCGAGACGGTCGTGCTCTTGCGCAGCGGCTGCATCATTGGCACGGCGGCAGCTCCAACCACGATTACTGCACCGCGCATATTGATCGAACCGGGCGCCATCGTCTATGGTAGCGTATGGGCCAGAGAGCGTGGCGAAGTAGGGATGCAGGAATGATCGATATGGTGAAACGTTTCGGCGGCATTATCGTGACGGTCGCCGCGCTTTGGCCCGGTTTCAGTTGCGCGTTGGATCTCAGCGCCTACCAGCGACCCGATGGCGCCATCACAGTACATCCGCAAGACGATCATGTCGACCCTTACTTTGTGATGAAAGCCCTATGGGTCGCACGACAGTTTGGTGACCCGGCACCGGTTGAGAGCAAGGCATGGATAGGCTGGCTGTTGCCGCGTCAGGCAGCCGATGGCAGTTTTGCGCGCTATTGCGAACAGGATAAAGTGTGGCAGGTATGCGATGAACCGGATGCCGACGACTCCATGCTGGCGATGTGGATCGAACTCTTGCACGAAACCGCGCCGCGCCGCATGCCGGCAAGCTGGGCCGCGAGTGCAGAACGCGCCGAGCATGCACTGGCGCTGTTACGCGATCCGCAAAGTGGCGTCTATCGCGTAAGCCTGAAATTCAACGATGCGCTTTTGATGGACAATGTCGAAGTGTATGCGGCATTAAGGCGGATTGGCGAGTTGCAAAGCAAGGCAGGCGACCATGCCGGTGCGCGACGCCATTTGGCACAGGCACAAGCGTTACGGCTCGCGATCACAATCGTGTTCCATCCGCACGGCGGAGATTTGCTGCGCTGGAGCAGCGGCGACGATTCCAGCACCGCGTTTTATCCATACGGCGTAGCGCACCTCTATCCCTGGTTGCATCAAATGAATACCGAAGGTTTCGGGGCAATGGCGAGTTGGCAGACATGGCTCAATCGTTATGGCGAAGATTGGCTGACGCGCCGCAGTGACAGCTTCCCCTGGGGGTTGGTTGCATTCCTTGCTTGGCGCGAAAAATCCTACCACGAGGTCACGCGCTGGATAGACAATGCGGCCGCACTACGCGGCGGCAGCAACTGGAATGTGCTGGAAGAAGCGGTCCTGCAAGGCTTGGCACGCGCACGCCTGGAGCACAGATAAATATGGGGCGCCTGAAGAAATTTTTCCAAGACATTCCGCGCGGCATCTGGCTGGCGCTGCTGCTGTTATTGGCCGCTGCGCTCTATGATGTTTGGTATCGTTATCAAGCACCCGCAGCCTCGGCGCAAGTCGGAGTGATTGCGCCGGATGGCATGTCGTCTTCCAACCCGGCGCTCTCAGTGTGGATCGATGCCGCACACGAAGAAGGTTTGCTGACCGAAGCCGTGCCGGTGTCGAACTTGATCAGCCCCAGCATCTGGGGCAGCGCCAACGGTGCGCACCAAAATGCAATGAACAATTATCGCGTCTTGCTTTTGCCGGACCAGATTTTGCGGCAAGCCAGCGTTAAATTGCTCAAACCCTTGCAAGACTTCGTGCAACACGGCGGGCATGTGTTGGTATGTTTCGACGCCATGACCCGCCCCGCCGCCGGCGACATAAGCAGTGGTCGCGCGCTCCTTTCCGACATGGTGGGCATCGATTACGCGCTGTTCGATTCGATGGGCCTGAATGCGACGTCGCATGGCCCGGTCTTGGGTTCAGACGAAGACATGACAAAGTTGCAGATACCACCCGGCAAGGCAACTCCGTGGCCGCCGAGCAAGACCGGGCAACTGGCCATGACTACTTATCAATATGGATTCGTCAGCTATCCGCATTACATCACCAAAGGCAGCTACAGCGGACATGCCTGGCTAACGTCACCGGATGGCTCGCTGGTGTTGGGAGAAAAAACACTAGGGCAAGGCAGTGTCATGTTCGCCAATTTGCCGCTTGGCGATCTCAAAGGGCGCACCGACGGTTTATTGTTGCATGCAGCGCTAAAACGCATCGCAGAAGTAGCGGGGATACCAACCTTGGCCCCGACCCCCGATGGCATAGGCGGACTGGTGTTCAACTGGCATATCGATGCCAACTCTTCATTGCCGGCACTGGCTGAATTTGATCGGCGCGGCTTCTTTTCCCAAGGTCCATTCTCGATTCATATCACAGCCGGACCCGATGCGCATGTCAAGGGCGATCGCGCCGGCATGGACCTGGAACACAATCCGGCGATGCAACAATGGGTCAGGCGCTTTGTGAAACGCGGCGACGCCTTGGGTAATCACGGCGGCTGGATCCACGACTATTTCGGCCAACATGTTGCAGATGGCGACCGCGCCGAAATGAAATCGCTGTTGATCCGTAATGATGAAGTAGTGAGCAAAGTGGCCGGACGACAGATCAAGGAATATTCCGCGCCATTGGGTAATCAGCCGCAATGGGTCACGCAATGGATCGAAGATCGCGGTGTGCTGGGCTATTATTTCACCGGCAATACCGGCATGGCGCCCACCCGAAGCTATCGCGACGGTGAGCTGGGCGCGCACAAGATCTGGTCGTTCCCGATCTTGAATCTAAATCAAATCGCCTCTTTTGAAGAAGCGCTCGACAATGACATGTCGCCGCAATATTTGTCGCAATGGCTGGTGTCGATTGCCGAATTTAGTGCCAATACCGGCACCGTACGCACCTTTTATTCGCATCCGACCGGCTGGCCGAAATACTATGACGCGATTCAAATATGGTTTGATCGCACCAAAGAACTCGCCGCAGAAGGGCGATTTCGCTGGTATACCATGGAGCGCATCGCCACCTTTCTCAACCGGCGCGAACAGGTGGAATGGCAAGAACAAGATGCAGGAACGCAGGCGCACTTTTCCGCGGCGCACAAAGACTCTTTGAATGAAATGACGTGGCACTTGCCAAAGTCGCGTTTTGCGCGTCCAATAGTCGTACGCGGCAATGCACAGGTGCATGAGACTGAGACAGCTTGGACTGTGATTGCCGGTGATGGGAAGACCGTCGCTTTTGACGCCACAATCAACGTTAGTCAACCTTGATTAGGTCTATGCATACACAATCTTTTTTACTGTGCATGGGTACGCGGCCCGAGATCATCAAAATGGCCCCGCTCTATCACGAGCTGGTGCGACGCGGCGCCAAGATCGCGTTGCTGCATACCGGGCAACATAAAGACTTGGCGCAGCCGATGTACGATTTTTTCGGCATGCAGCCTGACTACAGCCTGCACTTGAACCGCACCGCCAGCACCCTGGAACACCTATCGGCACTCTTGATTGAGAAAATCGGTCAAGTATTGGTGCAAACCACGCCACGCGCGGTGTTGGTGCACGGCGATACCAGTAGCGCCTTGATGGCGGCACTATCGGCGTTTTATCAAAAAATCCCGGTGGCCCACGTCGAAGCGGGATTGCGTAGCGGTGACCGCTACGACCCCTTCCCGGAAGAAATTAATCGCGAATTGATTACCCGCCTGGCTACTTGGCATTTTGCGCCGACTCCGCAAGCAGCCTTGAACCTGATGCGCGAAGGCATCGCCGAAGATCGCATCCGCATGGTCGGCAATTCCATTGTCGATGCGGTCGCAATCGCACAGCAAGAGCTCAAGGCCGATGAAAGACGCCAGGTTCCCCTGTATGCTGACCCGCAACTTCCGGCCAAGCGACTGCAGGGGCGGCGCGTGATTCTGGTGACCGCGCATCGCCGCGAAAACTGGGATGGGCCGATTCTGTCAGTGGCCAAAGCCATCAAGACCCTGATTACCGAGTTGCCCGATACGCTGGTGGTATGGCCGGTGCATGCCAATCCGATAGTGATGCAAACCGTTCATTCGGTACTGGGCAAACTGCCGAAAAAACTGGCGCAAAGTGTTTTGTTGGTCGACCCGCTGTCCTACCCAGTGTTGATTGACTTATTGTCCAAGGCATGGCTGGTGTTGACTGACTCCGGCGGCATTCAGGAAGAAGCGGCCAGTCTGCACGCACCGATCCTGGTTTTGCGTGAAACCACGGAACGCCCTGAATTGATCGAAGTGGGAGCCGGTCGCCTTGTGGGTACGCGGCATGACGACATTGTTGACGCGGTAAGATCACTATGGAATAACCCCGACGAGTATGCCACCATGAAGGTGGCACGCAATCCATTTGGCGACGGTACCGCCGCAGCGCAAATGGTAGAGGCATTATTAACCCGCCAAGCCTGACATCCGGAAAAATTAAACGCAGATGAAATCGGTAGCTCTTACCTCTCTCTTACTAGCCAGCACGTTCTCCAGCACTTTCATAGCCTGTACCCAAATAGCGTACGCGGATGAACCGTCAGCAGGTGTCGATGCGCCGCCCGCAGTCTCGGCCGAGCCGCCTTTAGCGTTAAAAATGAGCGGCTACCTCGAAGCCGGCGCCAGCGACGATTTATTGACCGGCGGCTTTCCCAATCGGCATTCAGAATTCATTCGTGGTGAAATCCGCCCCGCTGCAGGGGAACGCTGGACTGCCGAGGTCAACGAAATCACGCAGTTCGGCGATACCGGAACGCTATTGGTGGCCGGCTACGAGAAGGAAATTGCCCAAGTCTGGATCGCGCAAGTCGGCGTCTCGACCAGTGCCGGTGGCGTCACATTGCCACGCCTGCGGCTGGATTTGGCGCTCAGTAAAAAATGGCTGGACGAGCGCAACCTGGTCACCACCGTCAGCGTTACCGAAGTCGACGACAAAGACGTGCATCGCGACCGCGCGGTTCAGTTTTCCGGTGCCTATTTCTTCGATATCAACGGTCAACCTTGGGCAATAGAAGGCGGCGTACGTTACAACGACAGCGATCCTGGCTCGATCGGCGCGACATCGTACTATGCCGCCGTTACCACCGGGCGTGAAAAGGAACGCGCCATCTCCCTACGCATCGGCGCCGGGCGCGAGGCGTACCAATTGGTCGGAACTGCAATCGCGCTCGACAACTTCCCCAGCAATACGTTAATGTTTACCTGGCGCGAATGGCTCGCCAAGGATTATGGATTTCAAATTAGAGCTGACACCTATCACAACCCTTTCTATGATCGACGCGGCATCGAAGCCAGTTGGTTCACAGAATTCTGATGTCTAAACCTGATCTCAAAAAACTGCATTGGCGCTATCGCCTGTACGCAATGCGCTTCCTGCGCAACGACGAAACCACGATACGCAAACATCGGGCGATGTACCAACTGCGCTTGAATCGCGGTGAATTGCTAATTGCCGTCATGCTGCCGATGATCTTCAATTTGTTGCTGCTACTGTTGATCGATCCGCTCATTGAGTTTTGGCGCGCCATGCTCGAATTTTGGGTCGAACGCCTGGATTTCGGCGCGCAGGTTACGATGCGCTCCTTCGATCTCGGCTACTTCGACCTATGGGTGCCGACCGTCGCCATGCAAGGCCAACTGCCGTCGCCGGAAATCTGGTGGGGCACAGCTGCCGCATGCATGCTGATATTTGTCGCGTCCTACTTGATACGCCCGGATCGCTATCTACCGGCCGTCTACCTGCTCCGCGCACTGGTCTTGCTGCAAACTACAGCCCTGCTCTATTTTGCGTTCATCCCTGCATCGTTCCCACATGTACTGGAAGACTATGTCGCCAGCAATTTGTTTGTCGGCATCATGTTATTGATGTTGATACCGTGGATTCTGGGTATCACGTTTTATTTATTCGATTTCCCACTGATCAAAAAAGTCACGCTGACCTTGCTGATTTTCGCACTTTTCATCGTCGTGCTGCCCATGCAGTATTTGCTGCACGTGAACCTGATCGCGTATGGCTCGCTGTTGTTTATGCCCGTGCTGTATCTGGTGTTCGGACTATTTATCGACGTGATGGCGTTTGTCGCACTGTATGCGTATGGCATGACGATGTAAGGGCCTCAACCCTAAGGCACCATTTCAATTAAGAAAATAAAGCTTGTCAATGCCGGACAGTTCATATAATATTCGTTCCTGTTGTTGTATCAGGTAGTATTAATTGTTGGTCCCAATTCTGCAAAACTTCCCTTTCTAGTCGTTCTGTATTATTCCTCCCTACGGTTTTTGATTTCTTGATTTAACGTTATCGTCACGCACACACGTAGACAAATAACCGACATTAGCCAACCGCACGCACTGCGCAGATAGCACAGGTAGGCGGCACGCACCACTGACACCACGCAGATAGCATGGGTTACTGGAAAGTCACAGCAACTTCATGTGTTCGATATTCTTAATTGATATGCGATTCACAAAAAATGACTGAAGCCTCGCAGGCACCGTGCAGATAGCACGGGTAGGCGCGCGCACCAGGAACACCACGCAGATAGCATGGGTTGTTGGTCGGTCATTGCAATGAATGAGAAACCCGCCTGATGGTGGGTTTCTTGCTTTGGGGAGCGTGCAGTTGGAAACTCCAAGTGCGTCACGCAAACGAATTTCCTTCAGCCCCCGAATCGAACGAGATGATCGCAGTATTTCGGGCTCATACCGCACCAAATGCCAAAATATCAAAGCACCAAAACCAATGCCGGCGCAACCACCCGCACAACTCCAATAGATTAGCGCATCCCCCCAGGAAAAATTGAAGAGTCGCAAAAACACAAACAACGCTATTTCAATCGAGACTCCCATGGCAATTGCCGCTAGGCTTGCCTTGGTGTGACCCACGAGTTGAAGAGTCGTGCCGCAAGAGTCACAAGCCAAACGATCGTTGTTTACAGGTCGCGGCAATCTAGCGTGGCATTATGGGCATACGCAGGACATAACATACGCTCTCTTCAGTGTGGAGTCGGCGTAATAGCCGGTGTATCAAAGCTCATCGGCAGGTTTTTGCATTTTGCGTAATCGCTCTTGCTGACCTTGCTTGTCTTTGTCATTTCTCCAGCCTCATAAAATCCCCATGACACAAACGGAATGAAAAAAACCGGCACAATCGACATCAACAATAATCCTCTGACAATCGCAGGTTGTCCCCGAACTATTTTAGTCCGCTTAAACACTTTTGCATGTTTCGGCGGCGCCTGTCGATCCCTCAAAATACGGTAGCCATCCCAGGCGTAGCAAATAAATGGTGTCGTCGAAAATAGCGGCAAACCAACGAAGAGTCCGTAAAAAAGCACTGACACGCCGGAGTATCCAAAAACAGTGTGGCAATGTGCGGCTTCGGAAAACCAATGCAGCCATGGGAAGAACCATGTTTTGCTGACAACGATAATCGCCCCACCTGCAACGAGACCAATTAGAAGAATGCGCTTACGCTCTGCTTCCGTATATTCGTCTGCAAACTCATTTACCAAGTCATCTGTCTCGTTCATATTTCGTTTCAGCAAATTTTTCATTCATAGCGATTGTCCGTATCCGTAAGATCGTCGTTTTCACACCTCGCCTGTCTGATCGCCGTTTGCATGACATGACTAATGATGATTCCGATTGGTCGCGCCAACAATTGACCCTCCGAACCAAACGTAGCGATGCAATCCCCAACATGGGTTGCGACTCCGAACGATGGAATAACATGCTGTTTCGCATATGCGTTGATCATTTTCGCCAATTGCTGAGCCTGACTTATCCCCTTATCCGAGCCGATAAAATAAACAAGAAATGAATCCGGATTTAGAAATTCATGTTTTAAAGGAGTGGCGCCGGAGATCATGTTGAGCAGCGCAGTAGTTGCCTCCTGCGACAATCCTTCGCGCGCAGTGCAATACAAAATGGAAAGCGCCACCCTTTCTGCGACCGATCCGTTATTATTTTTCCTATCGAGATTTGGCATATTCATGTCGTCGATCAGATCGGTACATCAGATGTGAAAAGCCATTTGCGTGGGCAAAGGCACGACGGCGATCGCCCGTATACCTGCGAAAAATCGGCCGTGATCGATATTACCGCCGGCACCGAATTTATGCAAATTGGCGCCGCCGCACTCCGCTATCCTCAGCTTGAATCAAGCTATGGCGCTCAGGCGCCTATGCCGCGCCATCAATCCTCGCAGTGCCAGCGTTTGTACTATTGTGAACGCATTCGATGTCGCCCAGTAAATGCCCAGGGCTGACGGCAAGGCCGCGATGGCAATCACTGAGATGATGACGGGTATGGCGAGCATAAGCAGCATCGATGTATCGGCACTTGCACCGGGCATTAGCGTCATTCCCAGCAACATGAGCGCACCGACCACTACGGTTAGTATGAAATCGGGTTTGGCGAGACTGGCTATCCACAAGAATTTAGAGTTAAACGCCATGCGTTTCAAGGTTTGGAATATTCCGAGGCCGAATATGATCTGTGAACCGACGTTAAGGAGGGTCACTTTATCGATGAAGCTGACGCCGTGCTCGCGATACAACGCCATCGTTCGACTGGCTAATTCCGACGGCTGGTCTTTGTAGTTCTTGCGTAATTCATCCAGCGCGGGCTTGAGTCGATTCACGGCGTCCTTATTTTTCTGCGCCTTGTAGGCAGCGGTGAGCGACAAAGGCATCAGCGCCGTGCGCGCGATCAAGGTAAAAACAATAATGCCGATAGCCTCAGAGACGCCGAAGTGCAGCGCCAGCGAACCGAGAGCGACTTCAAGCAGGTGCGTCCACATCGTCCACAATTCCATCTACGAACTCCTAATCAAGGGGAGAAAAAGTGAAACCGGTGACCGCAAGTTGCGATGCCACCGATTGCGCAGCGCTACTGTACACGGCATGTTGGGACAATAAATCGGTAATCAATGGGATTAATTACCGTCGCCTGCATGCGCAAGGTTCACCTCTTACAAGACGTCATGAAGATCCATCCGATTTGCAATCGTCACAACCATTCCGCTCTTGAATCAACCGCACCAATCCCCATCTTCAATCCAATATTTCAACTCATTACGCTGCAACGCACAAGAAAAGCTGCCAGACATTTATGCGATGGTGCATGCAAGCCACTCGTGATGCTGCGCTGTGCGCCCCTTCGGTGCGGATCTGGCGAGATAGTTGAAACAATAAGCATTGGCAAGGTTCTTGCATATGCAATCGCATCCGAACAATTCGAGATTTAACGGAACTATCGTGCCACTAATCGACTCAATAATGGAATGTGGATTATTCCGCATTACATCAATAAGGCATAAACGTATTTCCGATATACACAGAGGAAAAAATCATGAGTCCTGAAATATTGCTGGTTCGACAAAGTGATGGCTATCGCGTTTTGCATGGGCATTTACATCTTGCAAGCGTGATGAGCGAGCAACATGAGGCGATCGTCGAAGTCAGCGGCGAAGGAAAAGTCAAGGCGTTCAAAACATCAGATGGCATTTTGATCGATAACAAAAATCAACGTCTACCGCTGCTGATGGATGAATATTATTGAACATTTTTATTTACGCAGCATGTACGACTCCGCAGCATTAATGCGCTTATTTTTCCACGCATCTTCCTCCCAATTAAGCACGACAAACGAGTTTCTTGTCGCCCTAACATGGTCATCATGGCTCCCGCACCGGGGCTATGATGGCGTTATGCCAGATAACCATTAGTCGATGCAAAATTTGTCAATCTGCAGTCCGATATTGCGTTGGCTATTTTTATGTGCCAGCATAGGCTGGAAACTGTGTCTAAATCGTTTGGATTCAGTTGCCACATTACGGCCTATCGATGAACCCATACGACAACATTCTGATTTACGGCGCCAATGGCTACACAGCAGAGTTAATTGTTCAATTAGCCATCGCTGAAGGCGCCAAACCGATATTGGCGGGGCGTTCTGCAGACAAGATCGCCCCGCTGGCGGCGCGCCATGGCCTGCCAATGCGGATTTTTCCGCTCGATGATCCGCGTACGATCGCCAATAATTTGGCAGGCGTCACTGCTGTCATCAATTGCGCTGGGCCATTTTCGCGCACCGCCACACCAATGGCCTTGGGCTGCATCAAGGCTGCTGTTCATTACTTGGACATCACCGGCGAAATCGAAGTTTTTGAAGCGCTGACGGCATTAGGGCACGAAGCCACTGCCGCTGGCGTGATGTTGATGCCCGGCACCGGGTTTGATGTGGTGCCGAGCGACTGCTTGGCCGCACACTTGAAGCAACGCATGCCCGATGCCAATAGCTTGACACTGGCATTCCAGACGATTGGGAAAGCGTCTCACGGCACTGCGACCACCATGCTGGAAAATATGCATCGCGGCGGCTTTATCCGGCGCGACGGTAAGCTCGCCGAAGTGCCGTCGGCTTGGGCAGTGTGCGATATCGATTTCGGCAGCGGACCGACCTCTGCCATGACTATCCCCTGGGGAGACGTTGCCACAGCGTGGGTGTCGACATCAATACCGGACATTACCGTCTACATGGCAGCACCCAAATCCTTGATAGCGATGGCCCGTATTGCACGCTACGGTGGATGGTTGTTCGGCTCAAAAATCGTGCAAACACTGCTGAAAAGGAAAATCGACTCGGCCCCGGCCGGGCCCAACTTGCAGCAGCGGCAACGAGGCAGCGCACATTTATGGGGCGAAGTTCGCAATGCCAGCGGCCAGATCGCCAGCGCGCGCCTGGACACGGTCGAGGGTTACAACTTGACCGCGCAAACCGCCTGGGATATCGCCAAACGCAGCGTCGATGGCGCCGCCCAGCCGGGTTTTCGCACGCCGTCGATGGTGTTTGGCGCCGATTACATATTGAACTTCTCGGGCACAATCCGCACGGATTTACGTTAGTAACGTCGAGTGTCTGCCATTTATTTTTTGCCGCTACTTGTGTCCGTCATGGCTACAGGCCGCGCCACTACAACCAGTGCATAATTTGTATTGTCGCTTCCATTGCCGATTTCAATTTTTGCATCCTGTCCTTCGCGAAAACGTAGTGATGGACGGGCGATGACTTCGCCTTTGTGGCTGAGCGTCGATTCGAGTTTGACGACATGGTCTTTCACCACGGTCAGTACATAGGTCCCTTCCCATTTATCATCGGCCTCTCCTTCGCCAATCACAAACGATTCTCCAGCTGGCACCTTGACGTGCATGGTATTGGGCTTGCCACCGTTGATAGTGGAGGTCAAATCAATGTCGTAAGTGATCTTTTCCGCACTTGCCGCAGCGGGCGTTGTTTGTGCAGCCCAGGTTGCGCACGCTCCCGTTCCAATTAGCGCGATAAGTAAGCCAGTGCCGATATGGCGCTTCAGTGAACGTTGGTTCTGACGATTGAGTTGCATAATTCTCTCCATTAAAAAATAGTTGGATTGCCAGGTGCAGGCTACGGGCAACAGCAGATGCTGTGTCTGCGTCTTTAACATCGCACTTGCATAGGTCTTGCGCGAATTTCGGTGGTGCCGTAAAACGAGCGCGTCACATGCCAATTCCTGATCGACACGAAATCGCACCGCGCCGAGATGGATTAATGGGTGAAACCAAAATGCGCATTGCAGCAGCGTACACAGCGCATTTGCCAGGCTATCGCCGCGCTGCCAATGAATGTTTTCGTGCGCCAGAATCAATTGCTGCTCGGCTTCGGTGTATCGGGTCGCAAAATCAAACGGCACGATAATTTTTGGCCGCAAGATGCCGACCAAGGCTGGGCCGATATCCCGGGCCTGCGCCCGATAGATATTCTCGACTTGTTCGACTTTACCAAGACTACGGGTGAATTGCATTTGCCGCCAACATTGCAAGCTTGCACTGAATATCATCCCCGCTATCCATGCATAGATGATCGGAGTGGCCCAATCGACGTCGCCTGGGCCCACGGCTATTGGCGGTGTCGCCGATGCCATCATCATACTTAGCGTCGGTAACGGCAGCGTTGCCTTCGGCAACAATAGCGGCACCATACTCGCCAGCGGCAATAGCGGCACCAAGGCCCATATTGCGTAGCCGTGCAAGGCACTAAATTGCCGCCGCAATGCCGTACGCAAGCTGAGCGCGACGATGAGCGCGATCGTAAGCGCAATGCTGGCATGGATGAGGCCGCTCAGCCATTCAGTTTTCATCGCTCATCCGATCTATTAATGCCTTCAGTTCAGCCACTTCTTTCTTGCTTAGCCGCTTATGCGCGCCGAAGTGCGCAACGAAAGGCGCCAACTTACCGCCGAACAGACGTTGCAGCATGGTGTCGCTCTCCGTCGAAAGCCATTCCTCACGCGTCAACACCGGCAAATAGAGAAAGCGTCGTCCATCCTTCTCAGAACGCAACGCACCCTTTTTTAGAAGGCGATTAAGCAGAGTTTTCACAGTCGCTTCTTGCCAGTCGTGCTCACTCGCAAGCGCGGCCACCACGTCGCTACAGCACTGCGGCCCCGCATCCCAAAAAACCTTCATCACAGCCGATTCGGCTTCACTGATTGCGATAGACATTGCAGATTTCCCCTTCAAGTTGAATCAATGATTACACGTGTAAACGAATAATGCAAGCATCAACATAAAAAAATTATAACTGCTGTCGCAAAGAATTTAGTTCATGGTGCGCGATTCGAAACTATCAAGCACGCCGGTGATGACACAACTTAAAACTGCAACGCACCCGTCAAGTCACCCATCGCCGGACGCAAACCAGGTAACGGCTCCAGCTTGAAGCGACGTGTGATGAATTTCAAGATCGACGTAGTGTCGTAGGTGGTATGGTCGACATAGCCTTTTTTCGCGAATGGCGAAATGACTAACGCCGGAATGCGATTGCTCGGACCCCAGCGGTCGCCTTTGGGCGGCGCGACGTGGTCCCAGAAACCGCCATTTTCATCGTAGGTAACGATGATGACGGTGTTTTTCCATAACTTGCTATGTTGAATCAGCCCGACCAGTTCGGCAATATGTTGATCACCAGCGGCAACGTCGGTGTCGCCAGGATGTTGATTGAATTTTCCGGTCGGTTTATAAAAAGATACGGACGGTAATTTCCCTTTCGCGATCCCTGCCACAAAATCCTCGCCATCTTTCAAATGCGCGGCGCGATCCGCTGTGCCAGGCGCATAACGTAGAAAGTAATTGTATGGTTGGTGATGCGCCTGGAAATCGGCGCCTTCTTCGTTATAAATCGTCGTGCGCTTGGCAGTGGGCGGTTGCATGCCATCTTGCAAAGCCAGATTCCAGCCGCCCGCATACCAGGCCCAGGTAACGTGCTTGTCGCTCATCATATCGCCGATGGTTTTTCCAGTTTGCGGCGGTAACGGATACTTGCCGGCATCCGCCAGTCGATTGTCACCACTTGCCGCAGGGGGAATGCCGGACGGTTGATACGAAGATTGCAATGTGTTGATGCCGTAGCCATCCGGCGTCACCGCGCCATCAAGCATAAATTGCGGCGGGCCATCCAAGGCGCTGGCGGGCGACGTAGGCTTGCGCACCAGTTTATTTTCGCCATCTATCTGTGCCACCATCGCCGCTGGCGCGTTCTGGAATACCGGGGCACACGCGCATGAGATCCACATGTGATTGAGGAAGGAACCGCCGAATGCGCCCATAAAGAAATGATCCGCCAGCGTGTATTGGCGGGCGATATCCCACAACTTCATCACCGAGCCATCATAGTGGCCCATGGTCAAGGCGCCGGCGTCGGACACTGCGACATATTTATCCATCTTGCCGCCATCGATCTGTTCCTGGTTTTGATAGAAGCGATGCACCAGATCACGCGTGACGACGTTATAGGGCTTGTTGACCGGCGCAGTATCCAGGCGGAACGGTTGATTCGGCAAGCGCGGATAACTCGGATCGGCCATCGGAGGTTTGCCGGTCCAGACGTCAGGCAATCGCGGCAAAGGTGTGCCGTCGTTATCGACTTGCACCACGCCCAACTTCGCATCGGCAATCCCATTCGCGCCGGGAAACATGCCATACAGATTATCGAAACTGCGGTTCTCGCCATAGATGACGATCACGTGCTGGATTTTCTGCAGTTGCTTGTCGGTGATCCGGTCTGCATCGGCGGCACTCGCGGCTGCGCTGAATGTGAGAGCGATGAATCCGCAGAGCAATTTCAATGCAGGTTTAGTGTGCAATGTCGTCATGATTTAGCCGAAGTAAAAGTGCAAAGCGCCAGTGTATACCGAGATGACCAGGTTTTGCTATGACGAATGCATGACAAATCGATGATGCATGCAGCCGTAAAAACGTTTCCATTTTTCAAGTTATTTTCTTTAATCGAACATTTCACTTGACCTTAGCTTAAGTTGAGGTTTTATAGTGACGCTATTGATTTACAACTTTCTTGGAGACAAACAGCGATGAATACAGCGATTATTCTTGGCAGCGCTCGCAATCAGGGCAATACCCATCGGTTGGCACAACGCGTAGCGCACGACATACAGGCAACCTTGTTCAATTTAGCCGATTACGACATCACACCGTATGACTACGCCCATCACAACCGAGGCGACGATTTCTTACCGCTGATGAAACAGGTGCTGCGCTTTGATCGCATTGTATTGGCGTCACCGGTATATTGGTATTCGCCCAGCAGTAGCATGAAGGTATTTCTGGATCGATTATCCGACTTGATGACGATCGAAAAGGACATGGGGCGGCAAATGCGAAAGAAGAGCGCGGCGCTGCTTGCGACCGGTTGCGACCTGACGGCGCCGCCCTGCTTCGAAGACATATTTCAAAGGACTTACAGCTACTTGGGAATTGCTTATCAAGGCTTCCTGTATTGCCCTTGCGATGACGACATCGACATGCATAGTCACGCCGCGGCAATCGACGATTTTGTCGCCAAGATGGCAACAGTTGAAGTCGCTGCCTAGCTCCGCCAGTCGCGGCAAAATTGCGTGAAATGCGTCAAGCGTGCCGACAAAATTTTATCCCGATGATGGATCAGGTAAAAATGGCGACCGAGCGGCGGCAAGCTGCTGCGTACTTGCACCAGGCGGCCGCTATCGAAAAAATCTTGCACCACCAACCGCGGCAGGCAAGCCAGGCCCAACCCTGCTGCCGCTGCATGCTTGATCGCTTCGGCATTGCTGAATTCGCCGACCGCGCGCAGCGCGTGCAGATGCGGCACCAGTGCGTGCTCCACCGCTGCGCGCGTGCCGGAGCCCGGTTCGCGCAATAGCCAGCCGACACTGCGCAAGGCTTTGACGCCGACGCGACTATCACTCCGCCCTGCCAGGATCGGATGCCCGGGCGCGCACACGATCACCAATTCATCGGCGATCCAGGGTTCGACCTGCAGACCCGGCTGATGGCACGGGCCTTCGACCAGACCGGCATCGAGATCGAAATTTTCAACCATAGTCGCGATGTCGGCGGTATTGGCAATCGTCACACGTGGATGTGCCTGCGCATCATCCGCAGATACCGCCGCAAGAATCGTCGGCAACAGGTAAATGCCAATGGTGGTGCTGGCGCCAATGTGCAAACCCGCACCGGAAAAATCTTGCAGATCGGTGAATTGGCGTTCGATGGTGGCAGCGCTATCCAACATTTGACGCGCTTGCGGTAACAGCATGCGGCCGTTGTCATTCAAGATCAAGCGCTTGCCGACCCGATCAAACAGTTTGGCGCGCAGCGAACTTTCCAGTTCGTTCAAACCCGCGCTAGCCGCCGATTGCGACAAGGCCACCCGCTCGGAGGCAGCTATAGTGCTGCCGGTTTCTGCCACAGCGAGAAAGATTTGCAGTTGGCGCAGACTGATGTGCATGAGGTGTGCGTTGACCAATATAATTAACCACTATTCTAGGTTAATTATACATAAACAAGTTGTTTTATATTTTAATTGAATCCCCCTACACTGCCGACATACCCATTCTTCCCGTAATTGGAGTCCTAACATGGATGCCTTGCTAGTATCGAATGCGCAACACCAAAGCGCACAATCGATCCATGCAGCCAACTCAAGGCTGCAACAATTAAAAATGGTCGCACCTGGCCTGCTTCTTAGTGCCATCGTCGCCATCCTGGCCATCCTGCTAGGAAGCCTGCCATGGTTACAAAGCCATGGCATCGGTGCCTTGACGATCGCCATCGTGCTTGGTTGCGTATTAGGCAATACTGCGTATCCACACATCGCGCAGCAATGCGGCCATGGCGTGGGCTATTCCAAGCAAACGCTGCTGCGCCTTGGCATCATCTTGTACGGCTTGCGCCTGACGTTTCAAGATATCGGCCAAGTCGGCATAGCCGGTGTCGCCATCGATGCACTGGTGCTGACGTCGACCTTCACGTTGGCATTATTAGTCGGCATCAAGCTGCTTAAAATGGAGCGCGATACCGTCATCTTGATCGGCGCCGGCAGTTCGATCTGCGGCGCAGCGGCGGTGATGGCGTGTGAGCCGGTGGTGAAAGCCCGCGCTGAACAAGTCACGGTCGCGGTGTCGACTGTCGTCGTGCTGGGCACGCTGGCAATCTTTGTCTATCCGCTCCTGTACCGGCTGAACCTACATTGGCAAGTGGTGGACAATTCGGCATCCGGCTTTGGCGTCTATATCGGCTCGACCGTGCATGAAGTGGCGCAGGTGGTGGCGACGGCGCGCTCGATTGGCGACGATGCCACCAACACTGCGGTGATTGCAAAAATGGTGCGGGTGATGATGCTGGCGCCATTCCTGCTGCTGCTTTCAACTTTTCTGGCGCGCTCAAAAAAATGCGCTGCGCCACGCAATGCACCGAAAGTGGCGATCCCCTGGTTCGCAGTAGCATTTATCGTAATTGTCGGTTTGCATTCGATCGTGCCGATGCCGCAAGCAGCGATAACCCAACTATTAAATCTCGATACCTTGCTGCTGGCGATGGCGATGGCTGCATTAGGATTGACTACCCATGTGTCGGCAGTGCGCCGTGCGGGCTATAAGCCGCTGATATTGGCGACCAGTTTGTTTGGCTGGTTGATTGTCGGCGGAGCATTGATCAATCGTCTGCTCTCTTAGAAAAATAATTAATCGTGCAGGTTTTACAAAAAAAGACTTCCTGCAACGTGCACGATGCGCTTGTAGGAGATCTGTTTAAATGTCGTGTTACTGCGCGGTAAAGTTGATTTGCACACCATTGATGTTAATGTTGTACATCAACGATTGCGCGTTGATATTGGCAGAAGTATCGATACTGTAATTGGCTTGGTACACCATAGGCTGTTGATTGGAAGGGCTAGTCAGGGTAAAGGTCAAAGTCACCGTTGCCGAAGTGGCAGACGCTCCTGCTGTCACGCTATAGTTGATGTTTTCCGTGCCGATTGCCGTCGTTTTCGTGGAATCGCTAAAGCATGCGACGGAAGATACCAGGCCGCTGGCGCCGACGACTGCCGTAGTTGGATAGCCGTTGCCGCCCTGATTAATGCAATAGCTAGTTGGTGTGGTGACGCCGAGAACGGTGTTATTCGCGGTTTGATAAATATCTGTCTGCACGAAATTTGCCAGGCTGATTGTCTGGCCACCAATCGCCACACTGCCGCTACCGTTCATTGCGTCTTCGATCGCTGGCTGGCCGTTAAAGATGGCATTTGCGTTCAAAAGAGTTTCAGTAATTTGCAAGGTGCCGTTAAAGGGGATGGTTTGACCGTTATCGGTGGCAGTGCCGGTGACGGTGTAGGTCTTTTGATAGCCGTTGGCGTACATATTATGCATCGCTTGCTGGACCGGGAACGTGGTGGCAGCCGGTGGTGGCATATTACTTGCCGCCGAACCCGATGACCCGGAACCACCGCCGCAACCGGCGAGCAACATAACGGACACAACGCAAGCAACGGAAATGGAAGCGGTGGCGACCACCGATGAACGCAATCCAAACAATGTCATGTGTACTCCTCTGATTTAAATAAATTGGTGACCCGTTCTAATTGGATCGATGACAGCGGAAAAATACGAGACTGCCTGCACCAGATTGATACTATCACGTCAAATCACACATACATGTTTTTAAGCTAGAGAAGCCAACGTCTAGCTACGATTATTAGAGCTGCACTATATCTGTCAGGCAAGGTTTTTAGCACTGTCATTGTGTCTTGTATCATATATAATCCTATGGCTTTTACGCGTCGACTCTATAGCATACCGAGTCTCAATGAGGCATCACTCAATCACCGATTTTTCACCAAATTTAGGGGTAATAAACATGATCGGATACGTCACTGTAGGAACCAACGATTTGCCGCGCGCCGCTGCCTTTTACGACGCCTTGTTTGGCGAAATGGGCGGTCGTCGCTTCATGGAAATGGAACGTTTTATTGCCTGGTCATCCGGCGCCGACAAGGCTGGGTTTTCTGTTGCGATGCCCTATGACGGTAAGACCGCCACAGTCGGCAACGGCGTGATGGTTGCGCTGCAAGCCGAATCGCCGGAACAAGTCGATGCGCTCTACAAGAAAGCGATGTCCCTGGGTGCTACCGATGAAGGCGCGCCCGGTCTGCGCGGTGGTACATTTTACGCTGCCTACTTCCGCGACCTCGACGGCAATAAATTAAATTTCTTCCACATGTAATTGAAATGTCACACTGAACTGCCACAAAAAAGCTGTTACATGCAGTGATAAAAAAAGGGGCCACGCAGGCCCCTTTTCTATTTTGCTTTACGACCTTACAGCAGTTGCGATTTAATTGCGCAATTGTGCGATCGTGGCCGCGTCCAATTCACCGGTTACCGACAATCCACGGTCTTTCTGAAACTCTCTAAGCGCTGTGTGCGTCTTCGGCCCCATCGCACCATCAGCGCGACCGTTCGAATAACCCAATACATTGAGTCGTTCCTGCGCTTGTGCAACGGTCATGGTCGCCGCGGGGGCGCCATAGCCAGGAGGCGGTGGTGGTGCCATTCCCGATGGCGGCGGCGGCGCAACGGCCGGAACTGGTGGCGGCGGTGCCGACGCTGCCGGTGCATAGGCGCCCGGAACTTGATTGCCGCGCGAATACATACATTGCACGTAGGCGTTGTTGTACTGTTGCTGGATCGAATATTGAGCGTGAGTTGAAGTCTCTGCTCCTGCCGAGGTACCGACGATAGCGCCGCTTGCCGCACCTACGCCTGCACCTTGATGGTTACCGACTGCAGCGCCAAGTGCGGCACCTAACAGTGTACCGACTGCGGCCTCGCCTACGGCCTTATTATTGGCAGCATCGACTTGGCCAGCAATTTGCGCCTGCGCGTATTGTTTGCATTGTTCCTGATCTTGCTGAAACACTGGGAATGGTTTATTGGCGCTTGGCATAACCTGAACCGTTGGCCCCATCGGTTGCGAAGCACACGCAGCGAGCAGGGAAGTAGCGGCAATTGCCAGCAATGTACGTTTAAGCATGAAAACTTTCCTTGATTAACGTTATGTAAATAAATAAGTAAAACACATATCAATACAAGCGGAAGTGATGGCGATGCCTTGCCATCGAAATCCGTCTTTTGACTGCCCGAATTCTTCAGGACAGTCGAATACTAAATTCTACCGACGTCGATAAGCATCAGCTTATTGACGCGGCGCCGCCACCTCGCGAAAACCTGCAGGGCACGATGGCACAGACGGATAATATCCGGCAGGATTGTCGCAGTAATACCAGAATTGCGGAGCAGCCGGCAATGGCGCTGGCGGCGGTGGAGGTGGCGCTTGCACCGCAGGTTCCATCACCACTTCGGCAACCGGTTCGGCTGGTTCAAGATAGATCACTTCGGACACTGCCATCGGATACGGGTATACCGGTTGATCATAGAAATACCATTGACCGCTCGAGAACCACCACCAGCCGCAGCGTCCGGAATAGCATGAGTTATTCCAACGCCCGCCGCGCCAGCGACCCATTTCTGCGCGGTCGAAGCGATTCACATCGCGCCCGTGAAATTCGTAATGTTCGCGTCTTGCTTCACGATGCTCCATTTCGCGATGCTCTTCGTGACGCTGCATTTCATGATGCTCGTCGTGACGCTCCATATCGTGATGTGCTGCATCGGCGTGACCATATTGCTGCGGCTGCCCATTGTGAGCAGCTGGCGCAACTGCACCGGCGGCGGCAGGTACACCACCTCTGGCTACCGGCGCCGCGCCCGGCATTGCAGTCGGGACATGAGCAGCCGGTGCTGCTGCCTTCGCACTAGGCGTCGGCGCAACTTTCGCCGCCGTGTGCGACGAATCTTCGGCATTCGCCGAGATCGCGCATGCGTACAAGGCGGCAACACCGCATAAAAGGAATGGCCGAACTTTATTATTTCTAAGCATTGGTCTTCCTAAAAAAACATAATTATTTAACATCAATCACAACCCCTGCATTATATTGCTTTATAAATAATAAAGCCAATTAGGTCGATCAAATAATACAGGATTCTGCGTAATAAGGACGGCATCAGCTTGAGTCAAAGAAGATCTCGCAATGATCTATGGATACAATCGGATCATGGCTAATTGCGCAACGCCAACGTGTATCCGCTTGCAGTTTTAGCGATGCCATAGACACCATAGTCGCAACTAAATACCGTCCATGCCTCGGTCGGATCAGACGCATCAGTGGTCGATGTCCAATAGAATTGGAACTGAATAAATCCATTGAAAATCGCCGGTTGCGAATTAACACCGGCGTGACCGCTGATAAAGCTCTCGCCAAAATAATCGGCTTGATTATTTTGCCCACGATCGGCCAGGCTTTGCATTTCATGCCGGTTCGGCATCCGCCAACTGCCCGCAGCGGAACCATCGGTCAGACCGCATTGACCGCTGGCCAAACCATTGACGGCGGCGATGGCAGCACTCCAGGTTTGATTGATGCAATTAGCTTGTTTCAACCAGATCAAGCCGGTGACTGTGTCGGTCACAGTGCCATTGGCGTTGTCGATAAAACGCGGGGCCGGCAATGCCTGGCCGGCTTCGGTGCTGCCGTCGTCACCTTTGGCGAACAACACATATTCCCCGGTCGCCTGTAAATGCGCAGGGGCTGTGCCGCCGCCGACGCCCTTAACTGCCCACACCGCATTGTTGGAAGACGCCATAAGGTTTTGCTTGCCATCGTTAATATAGCTCCCATCGGCGAAACTGATCGCCCAGGCGTTGGTCGTGCCTTCTTGACCGCCAAAGTACGCGGTCGACGTCCAATAATAGCCGGTCGATACATTCACAAACGGACTGCCCGGCGTCACAACAGGATTGCTGGCCGACACATCGACGATACTCTCCAGTTCGACCAGATTCGGCATGCGCCACTGCCCTGCAGTCGATCCGTCGCTCAAGCCGCAGGCGCCGCTGGCAAGCTGGTTGACGTCCGCTATTGCGCTGGCCCACACGGTAGGCGTGAAGCAGCTTGCGTTTTTCAGCCAGATCAGGCCAGTCAACGTATCAGTCACGGTGCCGTCATGACTATCGACATAGCGTGTTGCAGGCCAGGCCACGCCTGTATGCAATGAGGCATCGTCGCCCGCCGCATAGGTGGTCGTCTGCCCGGTTGCAGTCAAGTTTGCCGGTGGATTGCTGCCGTCGTAGGCGACGAAATCGGCACCACTGACGTTGTTGCCGGTGGTCGAATTAAAATCGATCGTGTTGAACATGATCCCTGAGCCGCCATTGGGATTGCTAAAATCGCCGTTAAACCCGGCTCGGGTGGCGTTGGCACCGACATTCACATACCAGGTTTCCGGCGGCGCATTCCACAGATAGGCTGAACGATTGCCAGTGGGGTTGTTCGCCATATAAGGATTAAACGCAAATCCCGTTTTGGTCGCCACAAAACTGTAATTGCTGACGCACTGGCAACCTGTCGGCAATTCGGGAACCGTGTAGTTGCCATTGGCGTCGGTAGTCACAATGGAGAAGATATTACTGGGATTGGTGTTGTTATTAAATATCGTAATGGTGACGCCAGGCATCGGCGCACCCTTGAACATGACGGATCCGCTTACGGTATTGGGCACCGGCCCGCCGTTGGTCGACGATGTCGGCCCACTACCGCCACCACCGCCTCCACCGCCGCAAGCATTAAGTAGGCTCAATATAGCGACCATCGGCAGGAATCTTGCAAAATTAGTTACGATAGCCACGATATTCTCCCCCATATCTGTCTGCGGACATCTTCACCCCATCGAATTGGCAGGTGTGATTCCATGCTAATCCAATCCATGCGAAAATCCGAGCCACAAATTCACATCTCCTATTGGTAATGTGCACAATCGCAACAAGTCCTCAATCAAACAACAGCCCTGGTTTGATTCCATGCGGCCTGCCGTTTGAGCCGTAAAACAGACAACTCATCGCAAGCCAGGTGACATTGCAGCTGTGTTCTGTAGACTTCCCGCCAGAAAAAGTAATCAGAGACAGTTGAAATTATTACAAAAAGGCTATCACAATGCATTTCACGTTAAAGTCAGTCGCCATTCTTGCGTTAAGCGGTTTTTCTGTGGGCGCCGTCGCTGCCACCGCAATCATTCGACCTGCCCCCACGCAATTGCCTCGCTCGGTGCGTCCGTCACATTACGATGTGTCAATCACGCCGGATGCCGCAACGGCAAAATTCAAGGCCAAAGTGGCGATAGATGTTGACGTATTAATACCAACGTCAAGCATCACCTTGAATGCCGCCGATTTGACATTTCAGCACGTGCGACTGGTAGCGCTCGAAAGCAAAGCCCGGCAATTGACGGCCACCGTCGGCACCGACCCCAATGCGCAAACTGCCACCTTCAAGTTCGCACACCCGATTGCCAAGGGCCGCTATACGCTGACTCTCGACTACAGCGGCGTGATCGGCACACAAGCGGCGGGTTTGTTTGCGCTCGACTATGACACCCCGACCGGTCAAAAAAGGGCGCTCTTTACGCAATTTGAAAATTCCGATGCAAGGCGCATGATTCCTTCCTGGGATGAGCCAAATTACAAGGCGACCTTTTCGTTGGAAGCAACCGTGCCCAGCGCCGAAATGGCGGTCAGCAACATGCCGGTAACCACAAGAACCGACATGCACAACGGTTACAGTGTCGTCAAGTTCGCCGAGTCGCCTAAAATGTCGACTTACCTGCTGTTCTTTAGTAGCGGCGACTTCGAGCGTGCGACAGCATCCATGGACGGCACTGAACTAGGCGTCATTACGAAAAGGGGCGATTTGTCGCAAGCGGCATTTGTATTGGACCAATCGAAAGCGATTCTGCACGAATACAATGACTATTTCGGCATACGCTATCCACTACCGAAGCTAGACAATATTGCAGCGCCAGGTCGAAGCCAATTTTTTGAAGCAATGGAAAATTGGGGCGCGATATTCTCGTTTGAATATGGGCTGCTGCAAGACCCAAGCATCTCGACCCAGCACGACAAACAAGAAGCATTTCTCGTAGTCGCCCATGAAATGGCGCATCAGTGGTTCGGCGATTTGGTCACGATGCAATGGTGGGATGAAATATGGCTCAACGAGGGATTCGCAACGTGGATGGAAAGCCGCATGTCGGAACGTCTGCATCCAGAATGGAATACCGCCTTGAATGCAGTGCCGCACACGCAGCATGCGATGCAAGTTGACGCATTGAAAACCACGCATCCGGTGGTGCAACACATCAGAACTGTGGAACAAGCCAACCAGGCTTTCGATGCGATTACTTACGCAAAAGGCGAAGCGGTCATCCGCATGCTGGAAAATTATGTCGGCGCCGATACCTGGCGCGACGGCGTGCGCGCCTATATGAAAGAACATCAGTACGGCAACACGGTGTCGTCCGATTTCTGGCGTCAGATCGACAAGGCAGCCGGCAAGCCGGTCAGCGCCATCGCCCATGACTTCACTCTGCAACCGGGCGTGCCTATGATCGAGGTGAGCGACGTCGCCTGCCACGACGGAAAAGCCAGCGTCACATTGACGCAGAGCGAATTTAGCAAGGATCAGGCAGACAAAAAACCGTTGACATGGCGCGTGCCGGTAGTTGCACAAGTCGTCGGCAGCAATGAACAAACGCGTGTTTTAGTTACAGACGGCCAAGCCAAGCTTACTTTGTCGGGATGTGGCACGGTGCTGGTTAATGTGGGTCAGAAAGGTTACTACCGCACGCTCTACACAAAGGACGATATCGCTACCATCAGCGCCAACTTCGCCAAGCTGGAACCGATCGATCAATTGGGTTTGTTATCCGACAGCGTGGCACTCGGCATGGCTGGACTGCAACCGCTTTCCGACTATCTCAACCTCGCACAGGCCACACCAACCGATGCCGACCCGCAAGTATGGGAACAGATTGCCCACGCCTTCGGTGAAATACATGACGAATATAAGGGTGAGCCAGAACGCCGCACGGCCTTTGATGCGTTCGCGATTGCGCGCCTGGCATCTATCATGACGCAAGTCGGCTGGAGCGCCAAAGATGGCGAGCTCGCCACCATCGCCAACCTACGCGAAACCTTGATCGAGACACTGAGCCAACTCGGCGACGCGGCGACTGTTGCCGAAGCAAGACGCCGTTATGGAGCACGGGATAACGACCTATCGGCCACGTCGACGGCCTTGCGACGCGTTGTGATGAACGTCGTTGCACGTCATGCTGACCCTGCAGCCTGGGACCGGTTGCACGCCGAAGCACAGACTGAGAAATCGCCACTGGTTAAAGCCCAAATGTATGAATTGCTGGCATCAGCCGAAGACACTGAACTGGTCACGCGCGCCCTGATGCTGGCATTGACCAGCGAGCCGGGTGCTACCACCAGCGGCGCGATGATGACGGCGGCTGCCAAAGAATATCCAGATCTCACCTTCGATTTCGCGATTTTACACATCGACCAAGTCAATAAGTTGATCGACAATACCTCAAGCAGCCGCTTCTTCCCACGACTGGCAAGCGGGTCGATGGACCCGGACATGGTGACAAAAATAAACGTCTACGCGATTGGCCACTTGCAACACAGCGCACGCGGCGACGCCGACAAAGTCATCGCTGGCATACAGAATCGCGTCAAGCGTCGCGCAGAAAGCTTGTCGGCCATCGACGCCTGGTTAGCACACATGCATCGAGGGATGCAACAATCGTAATAATCCTGCCGGGCGGGCACAAACTTCATACAATATGTGCCTGCCACAGATGGGAAGTCGAGCAGATAACAAACCGTGGGATATGCGCACCACGCAAAGAAGGCACTTATCAATTTACTATTACTTGCTTGAATTTCCACACTGAACTCGGGTACCATGAGGACATTGCGCATTTTCTGGGAGTACCTGTCCTTGAATCCCGAACTGCATTTGATTGCAGGCAGCGCGCCGTCGCATACACATATGCAAACAACGCCCTGCCGTAGTTGCGGTGCCAAAGTCGATGGCAATTTTTGCGCCAACTGTGCCGAACCACGCGTCGCACATATGCCCAGTGCCGCTGAGTTCCTGCATGAATTCGTCGGCCATTTCATTGCACTGGAAGGAAAATTATGGAAGACGCTAAAGCTGCTGTTATTGCAGCCGGGCCGCCTGACGCTGGACTACCTGGCCGGGCGGCGCGTGGCGTATATTCCTCCATTACGGCTTTACTTGACCTTGAGTGTGTTATTTTTTGCGCTGATCAGATGGTGTGACATATCGTTACCGCAATTGACGATAGACAAACTTCACTTGGGGATGGGCTATCACCGGAGCGTTAAAGTTGATGTGCCCGATGCGCTCAGCAAGCACGATGCGAAGCCAAGGACAATCGGTGATGCGAACGCGCCCGGCTTATCGCTCACCTACTCCCCCACAGCCAATGGCGATCGCGACCAAGTGGCCAAACCCGAACACGCAACACCCGCAGCGCCCCCGCCCCAGAAACCAACGGAGTCGACACAGCCAAGTGCAGCAAATCGCGTAATTTTTGCCGCAGTCGACGCGATCAACCCGGCATGGTCGGCCAATTTGACTCACTTTATCGGCTTGCCCGATGACGTCAAGAGCGAGATGCTCAATCATGGCTTCATCGCCTATTTGCCATATATGTTGATCGGCGCATTGCCGTTGTTTGCGCTTTACCTGAAACTGCTTTATATCCGCTCCGGGAAATATTATGGCGAGCATCTACTATTTGCGCTGCACACTAACGCTTTCGCGTTTTTCATCGCTAGCGTCATGATCGCATTACCGGGCAGCTTGAGCTGGCTTATGTTAAGTCTGGCTCTGCGCAATTATTCGGCAATTTCTGCATGGGATTGCCTGCAGTGGCTACCGTTTTTATATCTGTTGACTTACCTTCCCATGGCGATGCGCCGTGTCTACGGCGGCAGCCACGCATCAACAGCCTTGCGCTGGCTGGTGCTAATCACCGTGCATATGTCGGTGGTTGTAATCGCCACAGTGCTGGCGGAGTTGATTGGCATTGTGGGGCACGGCTAAGCATCTCGAACTTGGAGAACGACATGAAACCCACTCTTTTATTGCGGATTGCGGCCATCCTGAGCTTGCTTTTTGCAGCGGGACACACCAGCGGCGGCCTAAGTTTCTGGTCTCCCCCAGGAGAAACGGAAGTGCTCGGCG
>Ga0207042_1046_pt1 | contig 26877 bp, 24 predicted proteins | sample Alteio_BWMinCont_70_FD_153310 | JGI IMG/M metagenome (GOLD analysis project Ga0207042, IMG submission 153310) | Enriched cells from forest soil in Barre Woods Harvard Forest LTER site, Petersham, Massachusetts, United States -... | ecosystem: Environmental > Terrestrial > Soil > Temperate forest >... | reverse complement strand
CTACAAAGGCAGTCGGCGCAAATTTAGGGTCGCGGATAGACACTGGGTTTAAGAGTTCTAAAAGTTCCAGTCTGTTGAAATCGCAACGTAAAATTTTCGTAAATGACTTTCTTTTTTTAGTGCTATCCGTAAAATCCAACTTAAAACATAAAAAAATAGAATCTATTATTACAGGTGGAACACGTACGGGTGTAGTAATATTTTGCCATTCTCCTTTATTCGGATATATTAAAAGAGATTTATTTGCAAAGGTTGGTTTTGCTTTTGCCGATACTATCAACTTGCGCTTTATTATAAATAAACAAAAGCCTGTCATCTTTAATTTAAAAGCAACACCTGTCCCATAATTAGAAACTGCATATTTTATATTTACGGAATCTTTATTTTCGGTCTTCGTAAAGTAAGGATTTTGACTAACAAAAGGAAGGGGGGGGAATCTAAGCAATGCAAAGGGAACAATATGCGGATTTACTTTTTTGATACCTTTAAACCCCGTAGTAACATCGCTATCTACCAACTTTATCGAACTATGAACACTCTTAAACCCAGTGTCTATCCGCGACCCTAAATTTGCGCCGACTGCCTTTGTAGTATCATTAATATTTTTCTGAACGTGAATTGATGATTTGTCTTTATCGACAATCTCCCATATACCGAAAACAATAAAAAGAATAAATATGATTAATAAAAACCACTTAAAACTATTCATTTTTTTGTCGGCTTTATAATCTTTATATAAAGATGTTCCAGTTATAACAGCACCTATAAGAAAAAACATTATCTCTATCATTGTGCGCCCATTCTATTTTTGGTTGTTGACTACCAATATATAAAACAAATAGGCACAAGTTGAATAATTGTTAAAAAACGATGTTTTGACTAAAAAATATTAGTCTTTTGGAATAATAATTTCATTCCCGTTTCACTTCCTTTTTCATAGCCTTTTTTCATAAATATCTATCCTGTTTTTGGGCGATTTTATGGGTTCAAGCGGTATATAAATGCCTATAAATGGTTGCTAACCGGGTAACCTGATCTGGCATCCGCAACTTTGTACCATCAATTTAAAAAAACAAAATTAATTTTTATCAGCATGAACACATTAAGAAACAGCGTACGCCTGGTGGGCAACCTGGGTATGGACCCCGAAGTAAAAAGTTTTGACAACAACAAAAAATTGGCCCGTTTATCATTAGCGACAAGTGAAAGCTACAAAAACGACAAAGGCGAAAAAGTAACAGAAACACAGTGGCACAATTTAGTTTTGTGGGGCACACAGGCCAAATTTGCCGAAGACTACCTTAAAAAGGGCGATGAAGTGGCCATTGAAGGCAAGTTAACCAACAAAAACTATACTGATAAGGATGGCAATAAACGCTATTTCTGCGAGGTAGTGGTTAATGATTTTATAAAGCTTAATGGTCGGAATTAGTGATTGGAGACCAGAGATTAGACGTTAGTTTTGTCTTTCGGATTTTCCCGGGTTTCTGACTAATCTCTAATCTCTAATCTCAAAAAACTAACTATATTTGTTATGTACTTAGAAGCAAAAGAAACAGCCAGGTTGTATGAATTATTATGCGAAAAATTGGGTAACGATACCACCGAGGCGATATTTAAATATATTGATAATAAAACAGAACGCTCTGTGGAAGCAACTATTAAAACATTAGCAACTAAAGATGATCTGGCGAAAGTTAAATATGACCTTAGCAAGGAAATTGGCAATTCTGTTAAGTGGATGTTTGTTTTTTGGGTTGGTCAGTTCGGAGCAACTATAGCAATATTGTTATTGTTACTTAAAAAATAGATAATGCCCTGTAGAAGCAACCATTAAAACATTAGCAAGTTAAGCGACCTTGCAAATCTTCGTAAATATATACGTGAAAGTATCCACTAAAAAACTATTCATCTCCATTTAAATAAACTGTTTTTTCAACAATAGCATGGATTACGCCGTCGAGTTCGCGTGAGGTATTATCCAGGTGGCTTATGATCTCCTTGTTCAATGGGTTAGCAAGATTATCCCTGTCAAACAAGCTGACTAAACCTAAAATAGTGGCTACCGGTCTCCTGAGGTCGTGCGAACTGATTGAAGCGATCTCCTGCAGCCTTTTATTTTGATCTTTTACATGGTCCTGGTTCTTCTTATTTTCAATTAAAACACGGAGGATATTTGTTGTACGCCCGATCATTTGCAGTTCCTCGTCTTTAGGTTCGCGGGCAGTGGTGTAATAAACGGCAAATGTGGCTAATACCTGCGCGCTATGTGAGCTTATTACAGGGGTCGACCAGCAAGCTTTCAGGCCGTACGGAAGGATTAAAGCTCGATAATCATCCCATAAAGGGTCCGTTTCAATATTGCTTACAATAACCTGGCTGCGGTGAAATGCTGAAGTGCCGCATGAGCCCGCTTTAGGGCCAATGGCCGATCCGTTTATGATATTACAATATTCAACCGGTAACCTTGGGGCCGAGATGTGGTAAACCTTTTCCTGTGCTTCATCAACCTCAAGTACGGAACAAATCATATCCGGGAATATTTCTTCAATACCTTTAATCAGTTCATTGATCGTTTGGGACAACGAATACGAAGTTGAGGCATTTAGTTCAAGTACTTTTTTTTCAAGCGCAAGTATCAGTTGTTGTACTTGGATATTGGTGATATCTCTTATGAAAACAGCGACTTCATTTTTATAAGGATAAATATTTAAGCGTAACCACCTGTTAAAATAAGCATTAAAATATTGCACCTGGCTTGAAACAGTATCATTTATTGCAGTTTCAAACTCAGACATAATTTCCTCAGTTATTCCTAAGCTGTCTATCTTCCGGAAGTTGATGTTTTTAAGTTGTTTGGTTGTTAACCCCGTTATAGCCTGGAAAGCAGGATTAAATGCGGTGACTTGCCACTTATGGTCGATAATAAAAAAGCCTTCGTTAAAGCTTTGTATAATATTCAGGATATTATCACTGATATTATTTTGACCGGATACATTTAATTTATAGGTTAAACTACTGCCGGTTGCATAAATCAGATCATCTTCATCATTTAAAATTAACGACCATTTAATATTGAAGTACCGGCCATTTTTTGCCTTGATACGGCTCTCATACGCGGTAATTTCTTTACAAATACCTATATTACTTAATAATTCTTCTCTTCTTTTTAAATCTGCAGGGTGCGAAAATTCATTGGCCTTTTTACCGTTTATATCTGATTCCGTATAACCTAACGCTCGTCTCAAGGTAGTATTTGTATACAAAACTGTCCCATTTCTATCCAATACACAAAAAAAATCGCTTGAGTGATCGAACAGAAAGGAAAGCCTGGCATCCATTATCGTATCAGTTAATAATTAACTATAGCACAATAAATAAAAGTAAATATTTTATCGGCATAATAACAAATTATAATTTTTATGGTGTACTTACAGCCACAGGTAAAACTTTACCGTTAAAAAACCGGTGGCCGGTTATTGAAAAATCGGCAATATACTTCCCCATTTCAAAAGCCATAACCGGTGATTGATAACCGGGGAAAGCCTTTTCAAGCATTTCGGTTTGCGCTGATCCCAAGGCCAGGCAGTTAACTTTTATTTCCTGTTCGGCCAGTTCAAAGGCGAGGCATTCCGTTAAAGTATGCAATGCCGCCTTGCTCGCTGAATAAGCTGACAAACCCGGAAATTTAGCGCTGCCCTGGAAAGCACCCATGCTGCCAATATTTAATATATGTGACCCCGGGGGCATTAAATGTACTATACCCTGTATCATCCGCACATGGCCTATAAAATTGCTTTGCAGCATTTCTATAAAATCCATTTCTTTTAGTTTTACGAATGGCTTGTTGATCAATACACCGGCATTGTTAATCAATACATCAACATGGTTATCGAAATTGCTTTTTATAAATTGTTGTAAATCAAGGTAATCGTCGTGTACAATATCGAAGGCCAGCGCATAGATTTCAGCATCAGGATTTAAACCGTGGGCAATTTCCAACAGCTTTTCCAGTTTATCCTTCGACCTTGCCAGGGCTATTACCTTATGTTTGCCCGATAAAATCAGTTCGAGCGCGGCTTCAAAACCCACGCCGCTGCTGGCGCCTGTTATAATGATGTTCATATGCTCCCTAACCCCCTAAAGGGGGAGTTTTTTATTTAAAATTACTGACGCTAAACTACCAATTTTTGTTCAACAGGGTGTTTTTTTAAATAAATCTGTTTATTTTGTATTATGAGCGTTCAAGTGGTTACAAATTCAAAAGGGAAAAAAACAGCTGTATTAGTTCCGATTGCTGATTGGGAAGAAATACAAAAACGTTTAAATACCGAGCCGTTTTTTGATGAATTTACCTTTTCAATGAAAGCTATCAAAGAAGACATAGACCATGATGAAAAATTACAGAATGCAGGAAACCGGATAGCTACTAAGTAACTAAACTACCAATTTTTGCTCAACCGGATGCTTAATTAAATAAAATCCATCACTGATCAATTTTTTATATTCCGGCTCATTGATAGCTTTTTGCTCAAGGAAGGTCCTTATTTCAAGCGCTAATCCGCGTTCTATTTCTTCATGTTCCAGTACCTCTAATATTTCCAAAGCGCAAAGCCAGTCGTCCTGATGATGTTTCTGCAACTCAAACCATACGTTTCCTAAAAAACCATGATCTCCGCCATTTTGCCTGCGGTTGCGTACTTGCTGGTATAGCTTATGAAGTTCTAATGTGCTGAAATCATACGTTGCATGATGCGTATTTGTAGTTGATTTATAGGCTATCTCAACAAAAGCACCCTTATCGGCTGCACCGCAAAAAACTGATGCAATTTTCTCGCCAACGGCCATATCGTAAACACCCCATGAAGGATCGAACAATAGCTTACCCGCTTTATCCTTAACGGCACAATTAACGAAAGTAATAAGCTGGATTTTTTTGTTTGCCGACAGGATATTTTTTACCAAACCGTTGACTGTTATGCCACTTTCAAAGTTTAATGTGACTTCTTTTCCCTCTTCAATTCCAAAGTAGTTAAGTTCTGATACAGACATATTTTCCAAAGGCAATGCATGGCCCTTTAGTTTCCCTACAGGCGAACTAAATCCATCGCGGTGATGGTCTTTGCCATGCCCGCTTATTTGCTTATTATCTATGGATAATGCGGAATGGCCGGTAGTTCTGATAAAAACAGGCTCGTTATTTTTCTTCGCAAATTCGGTAAATATACCTGTGACCTGCAAGCCTGAACTATAAACAGCCGTACAAACATTTTTGCTGTCAATAGCTTTTTGCAATCCGTAAGCGCCACCCACACGGAACGCCATAGTATCGGCAAAAGTTTCGAGCACATCAATCAGGTTTTGGAAAGTTGGGGTAACAAATAATTGGGGCTGGGTTTTGGTAATATCATAAGCAAAATTTACCGCATCAATGGTATATGGTAACTTTTTGATACCAGCGTCCATACAGCTTGCGCTTTCGCCAATTGACGATAACAAACCAGCACCGTAAATTTTAGGGCTTTCGGGTGTGCCGATGAGGCCGTACTCAACAGTCCACCAGTGCAGGCGGCTTAATAACGACATCTCGGATGGTTCACCGATATTTTTCTGCCGGTGAGCAACCAATTCATCGGCTTTTCTAATCTCGGCTTCATCAGCGTCGGGCATTTCTTTTAATATGGACAGCGCCCTTATGGCTTCGTATAATTCAAAATCCTGTGCCGAAAACATGGCTTTAGCACCTATAGAACCAAAATAACTCAGGTATTCGTGATAGTCTTTATCAGCGATGATAGGCGCGTGCCCTGCTGATTCGTGGATGATATCGGGTGCAGGAGTGTATTCAATATGTTTTAACTGCCGTATGTCGGCGGCAATAACCAGTACGCGATAGGCCTGGTATTCCATAAAAGCAGCGGGAGGGATAAAGCCATCTACTGTAACGGCGCCCCAGCCAATTTTGGCAAGCGCGTTGTTCATTTCCTGCAAACTTGGGATTTTTTCTATGGTTAAACCCGCCTTTTCAAGGCCGGGAATGTACGGATAATAGGCTACATCATTTAGATAACTATAGTTCTGCCGCATCACATACCGCCATACCGCATGGTCAATTGGCGTATAATGCTCATAATGCTGGTCGACTATAAATTGTTTTAAATGCGCGGGCAAAGCAGCTACCTGGGGGTTGTTAAAATCATTAAAATGGCTCATTAGATATTAATGGTTTATAAGAAAACGCAAAATTAGGAAATAAGTTGGAGTCCGAAAGTCGGGAAAATCCGAGAGAAAGAAATGACAATGAAGACAACCTTTCAACATTACAGCAACTTAGTCACCTTCTTCCTTTGGCAACCCCTCCTGCAACCTGCCAGGGCGTATAACATAATAAACACCTAATAAAGCAACGATCAGTGATATGATATAAAATGAGGCTGGAAGAAACACTGCCAGGCCTTTGTCCATCGGAAAAATATCTGACAGTTTTGTAAAAATGGCTTCGCGGGCGCCGGCGCCGCCGGCAGTAATAGGAATTATGGCTGCAAGGGCCGAGATTAAAAATGATAACAGATATGGTGAGAATTTGCCGCTAAAGTCCTGGCCTAAAAGCACACAAACTATTCCCGTTAATTGTAATGATTGCAGCAGCAATGCTTTTGCGTGCGCCTCGAAAAAATATTTTGTATAATCTTTAAAGAATTTGTACGCTACAAAATAGTAAATGGCCGAACCAGCAGCAAATATCCCCAGGGGGATCGCGATATGAATATCTATCTGCGGGATCAGGAATATTAGCGCAACAGTAATAAGCCCGATAGCCCATAAACCGCTCAAACGATCAAACATAACGGCCCAGAATAATTTTTTTAGCGGGGTTTTATAGGTTTTATTGATAAGGTACATTTTATAACCGTCGCCGCCGATACCGCCTGGCAACAGGAAATTATAAAACAAACCCAGGAAATACAACCTCAAATTATATTTAGCGTTAAGTTTCAATCCGATTGACCGGAAAAAGCTTAATAACCGCCATGCAGAAACGAGCATTGAAGAAAGCACACATAACAGGGCAGCCAACATCCACCAATAATTGGCGTGTAAAAGCCTGTTTTTTAATAAGTGTATTGGGACTTTACTGAAAACCCAAACAAGCAACGCAGTAGTTACTCCAATTTTTAGAGCTGTTTTAGCAATGTTCCAGAGCCTTTGCCTGCGTGTTTTCGGCTTGATCTCAACTTCAGCTTCATGTGCAATAACTTCTTCAATATGTGTCATTGGCTGCAAAGCTAAGAAAAAGGTAAGAGAAAGAACGAAAGAACCAAGAGCCAAGAATCAAGAGCCAGGAGTGAAAAATCAGGAACCAATGGTGGAAAGCCAGGCCACTCAACCAATTTTTGTCTTGACTCCTGGTTCTCGACTCTTGATTCTCCCCCTTACTTTTTATCCTTTTTCTGTAAAATATCAAGGATCTTATCCAGTTTATCTATTTCAATGGAATTCAATTTTTTCAGCAATTCTTCTATCTCTTTTTTAGCTTCGCAATTTGTTTTATAATCCGCATCGGCCTGTACGCGGTCACGGTCGCTCTGCCGGTTTTGTGCCATCATAATTATCGGCGCAGCATAGGCAGCCTGCGTAGAAAAAACAAGGTTTAGTAAAATATACGGGTAAACATCCCAATGATATATAAAGCCAACAACATTGGCGGCCATCCAAAGTATTACAATAATTGTTTGCCAGATGATAAAGCGCCAGGAACCCATTCCGTTTGCTACTTTATCAGCCAGGCGCTGGCCAAATTTCAACGATTCCTTGTGTATGTCGTGCCATGTTTTGTTATTTGCCATAAAATTTTTGTTTTAATTTTTACCATCTAAATATAAAATAATTGCACCTAAATACTTATTTCTTTTTCATGATAAACTTTTATAGTTTAGGTTTGGAAAGATTTTGGCCGCAAACCAGAACTTAAATTAATTTTTTGTCCGAAAAAACATTGTTTTTAAGTAAATAATAAAATATAAAACGGTATGCATAATGAAATGATCCTTGAAACGATATCGGTAACCAAAAACTACTTTGGCGATAAGTCTTCAGGAGTAAATAATGTAACCATATTTATCCCGAAAGGTAAAATAACAGCTATTGTTGGCGAAAGCGGCAGCGGGAAAACTACGCTGTTAAATCTATTATACGGTTTATTGCAGCCGGATTCGGGTGAGGTTTTTTTTAAAGAAGAAAGGATATTAAAGCGCGAAGAAAAACTGCAGCCTGCGCACGAAGCCATGCGGCTTGTAACTCAAAACAACCAGGATATGGACCTGCATGCAACCGTATGGGAAAGCGTACGGTCTGGTTTAAGAAATGGGGAACTGGGCCAGGACACAGAAGTCAAAAAAATTACTGACGCTTTAAACATGCTGGATATCTTCCCGCTTAAGGATCAGCCTTTCGGTAAATTAAGCGGTGGCGAAAAACAGCGGGTAACCATTGCCAAGGCGCTTATCAGCAGACCAGAAGTGATTTTATTAGACGAGCCTTTTAACCAGGTTGACGCCACATACCGCGAAGGTTTGCAGCACGATATCAGGTTTATTGTGAAGGAGTGGGGGGTTACGGTTGTGCTGGTATCGCATGATCCTGCTGAAATTCTATCTATGGCCGATGAACTTATTGTGTTAAAGGAGGGCGAAATTGTTGAAAACGGCAGCCCCGAAGAACTTTATAATTCGCCAAAACTTTTATACACCGCACAAATATTAGCCAGCGGCAGCCAGTTAACATCCGACGACGCAAAAAAGGTTGGTATTAAAACCAAAAGAGGCACGGTAGTAGTATATTCCCAGCATGTAAAAATTGGCAGAGGGTTTGGCAGCAAATGGACAGTTAAACAGGTTTTGTTTAAAGGTTTTTTTGAAGAGCTGATTATTGAACGTGATGGCGTGATATTAAGGGCCACCAACTATGCCAGGGGAAAATACCCAAAAGGCAGCAAGATCAGCATCAGCATTGATGATCACTTTGAATTCGGCAAATGGGAAGCACCTGTGAGGGCGTTGCCGAAAGATATTGGTTGAATTAGTTGATTGAGTTTATTAGGTGAGCCGTTATAATTCACTACTGACCTCTCACTATTCACCAGATAACTCAATCAACTATTCACTCTAATTCCTTATTTTTAGCTTTTTCTTTGTCCTGATTTGCTTTTTCTTGCCCTATTCCCATGGTCAGGGCTGTTAATCCGGCCATGCTGCCGAGTTGCATGGTATCCACGGCCGAACTGGGTACAATTACGATTGTTGCATTTTCTTTTAGCCCTTCATAGAGCATATTCATTGCCCTTAAATGTAAAGCCACCGGGTTGTTTGTGTAAGTTAAGGCTGCTTCTGCGAATTTTTCAGCGACTTGCCTTTCAGAGTCTCCCAGGATAACACGGGCCTGCCTTTCTCTTTCAGCTTGTGCCTGCATTGACATTGCACTTTCCAGGGCGGCAGGTATCAAAACGTCTTTAACCTCGACGGAATTGACATTAATGCCCCATGGTTCTGTGCGTTCATCAATAATTTTCTGTAGTACGCTGCTGATTTTGTCCCGCCCTTCAAGCATTTCCGAAAGCATGGTCTTTCCTATAACATCGCGTAAAGCTGTTTGAGAAGCCCAACTGATAGCTGTGATATAGTCTGCCACCTCAAGTGCAGCCTTTTGTGGGTCAAAGACTTTCCAAAATAATACAGCATCCACATCAACCGGAACGGTGTCTTTGGTGAGGGTTTTTTCGGCCTTAAAAGAGGTAGAGATGACGCGGGTATCAATCCAGTAGGGGATGGTATCCAGGATAGGAATTATAAAAAAAAGGCCGGGCCCTCTGAGCGATTGAAATTTACCCAGCCGCAGTACCACGGCTTTGTCCCAGGGATTAGCTATTTTGATGGCTGCTGAAATAAGGGATGCGACTATTACCGAGATTGCGGCCATAATAGTGCTTTCGGTGGAATTAGAAACCCCTTGCATGGAGTATGTCACTGCCAAACCGATACCTAAAATTATAAAAAATACAACGGTAGAAAAGAAACTTTTATTTTTCATTGGAAACCTCCTTTTATGGTTTTTTACTAAACACAATACAAAGCTGAGCGCTTTTGTTTGACCAGGAGCCGGGAATTCTTATAATTAGTGCATTATTCTGATTATATCAATTCATTAACTAAATTTTCAACTTGCTTTTTCCTGCGGTACTTAGCCAGGTTAATAAGCAATACGCTGCCTAAGATGGTAAACAGGCCGCCTATTTGTATTAAGGAAATATGTTCGCCGGCAAAAACAACACCTAATATTACAGCTATTACAGGGTTAACGTAGGCATACGTGCTTACCTGGGTTGCCGGGCGCACTTGTAGCAGCCAAACATAAGCGCTAAAGGCGGCAATTGATCCAAAAACTATAAGGTAAAGCATCCCAAGCCAGCTATTTGTATTGATACTATGCAGGTTAAGATGACTATATTCTCCGTGCAGGAAACTTATAGGAAAATAGGCCATGCCCGCAATGATCATTTGCCAGGCGGTATTGACAGAAGCAGATACTGATGCAGGATTATGTTTTGAATATAAAGAGCCTGCAGACCATGAAATTGACCCCAAAACCAGCAGCAGCATCCAGGGCAATTTAGAGTGTGTGCCCGAATATTTGAACAGGCTGTTTATCTGCTCGCTGAATAGCAGGAGCACTCCTGCAAAACCAATTATCAAACCGAAGATTGTGGCTTTATTTTTAAGGTTTACCGTCCAGTTGGGTTTATCAAGCAATACAAACCATATTGGCGCAGATGATACCAGGATAGCTACCATAGCACTCGGCATCGTTTTCTCCGACCATATTACTATTCCGTTTCCAACAAACAATAAAAGCAGGCCGGTTATTGCCGCAGATAAAATATCTTTTGCAACAAATATTTTCTCTCCTTTAATAACGCACCAGCCCATCAGTAAAATCCCGGCAGTTGTAAACCGCATAGCGCCCAGTAAAAATGTGGGCATACCACCCTGCTCGGCTATCCTTATAAAAAAATAGGTTGAACCCCATACTAAATAAACTGTTGCAAATGCAACAACGACCAGGAGGGGAGAGGCGGCTTTTTGTGATTTTAAAGGCATTTTATTATTATTTTTCGGGTATAACCAATTGTTGCTCTTCTTTAACCGTTTCGAGTACTATGGTTGTGCGGGTACTCAAAAGATTGGGTATTTTGCCAAAACTATTGCGCATCAGGTGCATCAGGGTAGATGAATCATAAGTGCGGACCTTAACGAGGTAGCAGTCATCCCCGGCTATGTGGTGCACTTCCTGCACTTCGGGAATTTTGGCCAATTCACAGGCTGTATCATTACAACCAGGTCCGTCGGCAGCTTTCATAAAAATAAAGGCCAGCATTTTTTGTTGCAGCGCATCTGGGTTGATGCGGGTGGTATATTGAAGGATCACATTTTTTTGTTCCAGCTTTTTTACCCGTTCCAGTACCCCGGAAGGCGCCATGCCAAGTTCGCGCGCCAGGTCGGCATTAGTGATGCGCGCGTTTTCCTGCATCAATCTTAAGATGTGCAGGTCTGTTTTGTCAAGTATGATCTCTGTTTCGTTAATCATACCATAAAAATACAATATTTTAGAATTATATTCAGTAATTTATTTTAAAAATGAATTTAATTCGACAAAACTGAGATTTGTGTGTTTGAACTTCTAATTTACCCGGTCGATAAATATCCGTTTTAAACTTAGTTATTTAAGATAATCCGATGAAAAACCTGTGCGAAATTCTTCCTTCGGGACAAGAAAAAACATTTACATATGAATCCGGTTGCAGATTAGCTTTTTGAACCCTGAATATGGCTTTATATCAGGGAAACATTAAATATAGTATGCTTTTCGCAATTTCGAGCCTTTCCTTAAGATTTTTATCACTATAAAATTCAGATAGTAAAGCATAAAGATCAGGGCTGAGTTCTTTGATTTTAACTATCCGTTGTTTTGGGGCAGGTATCCACAACTGCCGGATATCAAAAAACAGTTCGGTCAAAGTGAAAACTTTGTTTGTGAGTATAAGATTTGCAGTAGTGGGGTTAGCCTCAAGAATGTTCTCAACGTATTTCAATGTATCTTCTGCATCGAATCGAAACTGTCTGAGCTGATATTCGTCGATGGGTTTCTTGCCTTTGTCCAGTACTTTCTGAATTTTGTTTTTCAGGTGCGCAATAGTTCCATCTTTGTCATACAAAATTTTTGCAACTGCCCATAATTCGGCGGCATCATCTATATGGCTTTTCCAGTACGCTAAAGCCCCCGTTGCGGTCGTGTAAATAATTTCAAAAACCTGTTCTTCCCGGTACTCAACTGCCCGGCGGTATCCTTCGGTTAAAATAACTACCAGGTCCACGTCGCTATCCGGATGATTGTTTCCGCGCGCCCGGGAGCCGAACATAATTACACCGAGCACATCGGGGCGTTGCCTCAGAACTTTAAGGAAGTTTTTTGTTGCGTTATTCATAGTCTGAATCCTTTTCGGGTTCTTCTGTTTTATCAAAACCGGCGTTCACAACCATCATAAGAAACGAGCGTTTCTAAACCTTATACAACCTTCTTCTTCAAAGTAATCACCGTAACCTCCGGCCATATACCCAATCTTCCTGAAAAAGCCAAAAAGCCAAAACCACGGTTTACATACAGGTAGCGGTTCTTTTCGTTAATAAGGCCGGCCCAGTCAAGATATACGTATTGCACCGGGCTCCACCTGAAACCGGGTATCTCAACCCCAAACTGCGCGCCATGGGTGTGGCCTGCCAGCGTTAAATGGATAGTTGTGGGGTTAAACCTTACTTTTTCTTCCCAATGGGTTGGGTCGTGTGACAATAATATTTTAAAGGCGTCTTTATCTACGCCTTTAAGTGCTTTGTCAAGGTCACCTAATTGTATAAAGCCCCGGCCCCAGTTTTGTACGCCTAGGAGCGAGATCTTTTGCCCGTCTTTTTCAATTACTACGTTTTCATCTATCAGCAAGCGATAACCGAGGGTTTTATGATGTTGCTTAAGTTTTTCGAGGTTGGCGGCTTTTTCGGCTTCGCTGGGCCAATTGATATAGTCGCCGTAATCGTGGTTGCCTAGGATGGAAAATTGACCGTACGGCGCTTTAAGCTGACTGAAACGGTCCAAATACGGTTCAATTTCCCAGGCGGCATTGTTCACCAGGTCGCCGGTGAAAACAAACAGGTCGCTTTTTTGTGCTTTGGCAATATCTATGCCCCTCTGTACGGCTCCGGTATTGTCAAAACTGCCCGAATGGATATCAGATACCTGGGTGATGGTAAATCCGTCAAAAGCATCGGGCAGGTCATCAAAGTGCAAAGTTTGTTTGCGCAATTTGAAATCATACTTGCCCTTCAGCATCGCATAGAAAAAACTGGTGAACGGAACAGCGGCAACCAATATGGCAATCTCGCTGATAAATTTGCGCCGTGCGGGGAAAAACGGCTCAATAGTTTTGCCTTTTGGTTTTGCTATATAGTTTACTATGCCATAAAAAAACCGCCCTATATCGCCCAAAAACAAAACCAGCACGAAGAATATTTTGGTAAAGAAAAAAGTAAGAAAGATACTTAGCACCCACTCATGGAAGGGCGTCATCCCTTTTGCTGTATCGAAACTTCCAAAACCAAACAGGAGCATCAGCGTTACGCCAACAGAAATAACAAGGTAACCCCAGGTAACCAATTGCCGTAGGCGCCCGGAAGACCAATCGGCGGTAAAAGTTTTTAAACCGTTAAAAACGTACCAGTCCAAAAGCAGGCTGATGGCCGCAATGATTAAAAATACCCGAAAGAAACCGCCCCTATGCCTCATAGTAAATTAAAAGTTTGCAATTTATAAAAGGCTTGGTAATTGGAGGGTAAAATTTGGTGGTGAGGCGACAGGCAGATACTTCAAATGGTTGCCCGTTTGTCGTTGAATTTTTAACACGGAGAGCGCAAAGGTATTCACAGAGCAGATCAGAGAAAATCTAATCATTTAATTCTACTCTCCGCGACCTTTGTGCCTTCCTGGCGTCCACTGTGTTTAAGATTCTTGACACGGACCAAACAAAATCCGCTAAGTTTCACATCCCCTAAAACGCCTTCCTCAACTTAATGATCCGCATCCAGTGCATCAACCGCATCACAGGGTAAACCGGGTCAATTTCAAACCATCTTGCCCCAAAGTTGGCGCTGTTGGGGTGCCTGTGGTGATTGTTCTGGAACAATTCGCCCAGCAGTAAAAAGTCGAACGGGGTGGTGTTTTTTGATTTATCCTTATTATCAAAATTGGTGTACCCATATTTGTGCCCGCACCAGTTCACGATAGCGCCATGGATGGGCCCCATTAAAAAATGTATCGGCAGCAGCAAAAACATCCACCAATGGGTGGCAAAAACGATATAAAAACAGGTATAAGCGCCGCCAAACAATAATCTTGAAAGCAACGATGAACCCATCCGGTCGATCAAAGGCCATTCGGGATAGTTGCCTTTAAAGCGTTCCTCCGTATTCCTGCTTTTTTTTAAATAATCCCCAAAAGTTTTAATCGTATAATTCATCAAGTGAAACACATCCGGGAAAAAATGCGGCGAATGCGGGTCCTTTTCGGTATCACTGTAAGCATGGTGTTCACGGTGCATGATGGCATAAGCGCGCGGGTTTAAAAACGAGGCCCCTTCGCAAAGGTAGGCCATTACATAAAAAATGCGTTCCCAAAATTTACTGGTGGTAAACATGCGGTGCGAGGCATAACGGTGCTGAAAGAATGTTTGAAAGAATAGTGACAGGAACCAATGCCCCATAAAGAAAATAAGTATGATCATGACAAAATAAATTAACGTAAAACAAACAACAGGCATGATCATCTTCTTAATGAAATTGCATGGATGTTTTTGACGGATTAGAAACAGGTAGGTGTTTTTCCCTGTTGGCCTGTATCAACCAGGTAAACTTTTTATTGATTAAACCAATAAATGCAGGTGCTTTTTAATAAATATTGAAAGGTTATATTGTATGAACTATAAAACAGGTTATTTGTTACATACTTTATAGAATATATTTTGGACATAAGTTTAAGTATTAGGTGCCCGCTATTGTTTAAACCCCAAAAGCTTTCAAACTGTTTTACAATTGTAAATCTTAAACCCAATTTAATACATTTACAATAAGAATATTCAAGCAATAATTGATAGTCTGAAAGGTAAATGAAACAACAAAAAATAATATCCTGTTACAACCTAACTGCCCAAGCATACGCCGCCAACCTATTTGACGAGCTATCAAAAAAACCGCTCGACAGGCTATTGCTTAAACAATTTGCTGCTGAAAATAAGGGAAAAGGAGAAATGATCGACCTGGGTTGCGGACCGGGGCAAACCACTAAGTTTTTGGCCGAAAATGGGGTAACAGATATTTTAGGTACTGATCTTTCTCCCGGAATGATCAGCAAAGCAAAAGAACTTAACCCCGGGCTGCGGTTTCAAACTGCCGATATGCTTAAGCTTGATTTCCCGGATCGATATTTTGCCTCTGCGATCGCATTTTATGCTATAGTTCATTTTGATGATGCGCAGTTAAAGACAGCTTTCGCAGAAATAAACAGGATATTAATTAACGGTGGGCAATTCCTGCTTTCGTTTCATATTGGTGATGAAACTTTTCACAGGGATGAATTATTTGGTATTCTGGTTGATATTGATTTTTTCTTTTTTCAGACTGATAAAATTATTGAATTGTTAAAAGAAGCAAAATTTAAGGTGATAGATGCCATAGAACGTTACCCCTATGAAAACGCGGAGCACCCAAGTAAACGGGCTTATTTGTGGGTTGAAAAATTTTAAAATTCCATGTCCCTTTTTAAAAAATTGTTTGTCACTTTGAAAATCGACAATAATTATTTAACAAAAAATCAAAAGAAATGAAAGAGTTTATGTTACTTATCCGCAATGAAGCGGATAGCAAATCATCCTTTTCGCACGAAAAAAATCAGCAATTTCTAAATGCATGTAAGGTTTATATCGAAAACATGATGGAGAACGGGAACCTTAAAAGCGCACAGCCACTCGTACGCGAAGGTAAAATGGTTTCCGGCACGAACGGTGCGTGGAAGGAAGCGCCTTACAGCGAAAACAAAGAAGTGATCGTTGGCTATTACCATATCTTTGCAAACAACCTGGAAGATGCCATTGCCATAGCAAAGGGCAACCCCGAATTTGAATATACCACAACTGCCAGGATCGAAGTCCGCCCGATTAAGATGAGGGAACAATCGACAGCTTATGTTTATCCGAAAGGGTAGTTTTAATTTACGGTTCACGATTTTGTTCTTTCGGACTTTCGGACTTTCAGTCTTTCGGACATTCTTCAAGCAACCACCATTTCCCTGTTATACTTATTGCGGTAACTTACCGGGGATAGCCCGGTTATTTTTTTGAACATAGTACGGAAAGCCTTGCTATCAGAGTAACCAACGGAATACATCACCTCGTTGATATTTTCCCGGCTTGACTCAAGGCTCTTTTTAGCAGCTTCTATTTTAACACGCTGGAGGTATTCTACAGGGGTGTTTGATGTAGCTTTTTTAAACCTGCGCTCAAAATTGCGCCGGCTGATAGAAAACATATCGGAAAGCTGGTCGACGGAGACCTTATTGCTTACATTATTTTCCATAAATAACTGGGCTTTTTTTATAGGTTCATCTTCATGCGTTTTCTGCCCGGTAAATATGGCGAAGGGCGACTGGCTTTTCCGCTCAATTTCTATCTCCAATAGTTTGGAACAATAAACGGCCATTTCGCGCCCGCAAAATTTTTCAACCAGGTAGATCATCAGGTTAAGAAAAGAATAGGCCCCGCCGCTGGAGTACATGCCCAACTCGTCGGTAATAATTTTTTCGGGCTGTAATTTAACATCCGGGAATGCTTGCCGGAAAGCATCGGCTGCAATCCAATGGGTAGAGCATTTTCTGCCTTTCAGCAAACCTGTCGACGCCAATAAAAACGCCCCGGTACATAGGCTGGCGACTTCAGCTCCCATTTTATATTGCTCGGTTATCCAGGGGATATAAGGCGAGTTGATTTTAAGGCTTGTGGGCATATCACCCTGTATAGCAGGAATAATAATAAGGTCGGTTTTGGGCACATCCTGAAGCAATACTTCGGGGCGCATCACGAAAAGGCCATCGTATAGCGGGGTTTCGGTGCTGAGCCCAACTAACTGTATTTTAAAAAAAGGCCTTTTACCCTGGTTTGCCAGCATCGTATTTACGGTTGTAAACACTTTAAAAGCGCCAATCACGCTGCTTAAAATGCATGGCCCCTGCGGAACTAAAATGGAAACGTGTTTCATAATTTAAAGGGTTTATTATGTCTGAACCGGATTTAAGCAGATTTTACAGATTAATTGGATTTTAAAGCGCATCCCCAACATCCTTTAAATCTGTTTAATCCCGGTTCAGACAAACAAACCTACAACATTCTATTGTCGCAATCAACCCCTAAGGTTGTCGTATTTACACGCTATAAGTATCGGTAAATGACAGTAGGTTTGAGTAAGAAAAAGGCTCTGCACCCGCCCCCACCTAAACGGCAAAGCCTTCATGAACACCTTTAAAAAATAAATTGGTGTGAATAATCCTCCCCCGGTTGGGGAGGACTTTTGAGAAAGCGCCAAGCTAAAGTCTCCCCTACCGCGGGAGATTTAGGGGGCTATGACAGATTTATTATTGAACGTACAATAACTTAATATTTGATAAATAACTTTAAAAACAATTTAACACTTAAAACATAAAACTATGGATGCAACAGCAAATGCTTTAAACTGGTTCGAAATATCTGTTACTGATATCGCCAGGGCGAAAAAATTCTACGAAGAAATTTTTTCTGTTGAAATGCAGGAACAAGAAATGATGGGCATGAAAATGGCCTATTTTCCCGCCGACATGATGGGGGGAAAAGTAGGTGGAGGACTAGTGGAAAGCCCTTACCACAAGCCAAGCGCCGACGGGGTAAAAGTTTATTTAAATGCCAACCCCGATATGGAGCCTATCTTAGTAAAAATTGGTGCTGCCGGTGGCCAGGTGATGATGCCAAAAACCAAAATAAGCGATGAGATAGGTTATATGGCCGGTTTTGTCGACACTGAAGGAAATCATATTGCTTTACATTCAAATAAGTAGTAGCGACATGGCTCACCCTGCACGCCTTGCCTAAATCCTACGATGCCTCACCCTGCCCTCTCCAAAGGAGAGGGTTCTAAAAGTGATTTTTAAGTCCTCCCCCGGTTGGGGAGGACTTAAAAAAAATAAATAGCGGTTTAACGAAGAGCGAAGTTAAAGTTTCCCCTGCCGGGGGAGATTTAGAGGGGGCTATCACGGCCTATTTTGCCATCCAAACATTATCGTCTTTATCAACATCTGCATCATAGCCTGTTCCTAAAACCAGCTTTTGAACTGCTTTTTGACCTGTGAAATTCAGTGTTGCAGTTTTGTTGCCATTTTTCCAGCAGGCAATGCTCCGGTGCAGTAACATTGTTGTACCATCATTATAATAAACTGTCAAATCAATTGGTACTGGTTTAGTACCGATATTGGTAATGATCACACTATATTGCTTTTTCAGGACGCTTACTTTGCTTATTGCCTGGTCTGGCACGCCATTATCAAAAAACCAGCTTTTCCAGAACCAGTTGAGGTTAATGCCCGAGCCGGTATTAATGCAATTAAAAAAATCGTAAGGCATAGGGTGCTTGCCATGCCATTGGGTAATGTAATAATGCAATGCTTTAGTGAACAAGGTATCGCCAAGCATATCTTTAACATAAAGGTATCCCAATGCAGGTTTCGGGTACGAGTTGTTTTGGTAGGCCATACCATCCTGCAGCGTGCTTAATGTCATTACAGGCGGATCGTTTTCTGTGCCGGCGTTGATTTCATAATTGTTTATAGCAAACAAATCAGTAATTTTTGGGTCGATAACCGAACTGATCACCCATTCGCCGACAGTGGCCCATCCTTCATCCATCCAGGCGTATTTAGTTTCGTTAACGCCCATATAAAATGGGAACATAGTATGAAAAATTTCATGATCGGTTAGTTCTATATCGTCTTCGGTTTTTTCATAAGGCGCATCATTAACCATCATCGGGTATTCCATCTGGTCCAAACCATCGAACACTGTTTCGTGGGGATAAGGGTAAGGCCATTTGGGAAATTTATAACTCATAGCCTCCACCGTTTTACGGGCGTAATTTATCACCTCAAAATAACTTTTATGATCGTGGTTGAACACTGCGTCAACGCGGGTGCGCCTGCCCGTTTTGGGGTCAACAACCAGGCTGGTCGACTTCCAGAAGTAATGATTGCTGATAGCAAAAGCCAGATCAGTAACGCTATCTGCCTCAAATTTCCAGGTATTAGTAATTTTATTTGAGGTAATATCTCCGGCTTTAATATCAGCTGCTGTAATTATATCGGTCACAGTATCACTTTCTGCAGCATTGTTTAACCTTTTTGCGAATTTATCATTATAAACCTCGTTTGCATTTTTAAGGTTACCGGTGGCCCAAACTTCGTAATCGCCGGGTACGGTGATCTCAGCAGTAAAATGGCAAAAATCATTATAAAACTCCTGGATTCCCTGGTAATGCTGCTGGTTCCAGCCGTCAATATCATCATAAACGGCGATACGAGGAAAAAAATAGGCTATAAAGAAGGCCCCGCTATCAACCTGACCTGTACGGATGTGCGAGGTTTTATTCAGATTATAAGCATAGGAAATATCGAAATGTATGGTTTGTTTTGGAGCAATTGCTGGTGTTTTAACCGTCATGTTTGTGCCGTCAATTGTCCATTGTTTTTCGTTTTGTGGCTGTTTATTGATGCTTAGCTGTTGTATTTGAACGCCGTCGTTTATATCCTCCGGCAAAACGGGCATATTTCGGATAGCTCCTTTTTTGTAAAGGTTTGGATAAAGTTTAAAATCAATCTGGTTCAACGTATCAGGGCTGTTGTTGGTATAGTCAATAGCGACATTGCCGCTCAGGTTACGGTTTTGAGGATTAAAATTTATCTTTATATAGTACTCTGCATAGTTTTGCCAGTAATTTTTGCCCGGCGCTCCATTGATTGTGCGGGTACCATTAGTATAGGTTTCCCGTAAATTTACCGGAACAGGCAAAGTTATTTGTGCGAAGCAATTTATACTTCCTGTTACTAGCAGTGGTAAGATTGATTTATAGATATTAACCATTGATCGCGATTTATAGGCTAAACTATATTTTATAGAGAATTTTTAAATCCGCATCCAAAAAATAATTCCGAAATCGAAATTCCGGCTTCCGAAATTCCCAACTCACCACCCCCCTTTAAAACCCTCTTTTAACGCAGCCTCATAATTTTCAAGATCGAATGAGTAAAGATACGGTGCTTTATGCGCGCCGCCTTTGCGTTGTTGTTCCGATCGTTTTAATATGCCAAAGCCGAGCATTCGCCGCTGAAAGTTTCGCCTGTCGAGCCTTTTGTCGAGTATGGTTTCATAAAGCTTTTGTAATTCGGGCATGGTAAACTCTTTTGGCATCAGGTTATACCCTATAGGCTGATAGTTTAATTGCAGGCGCAGCGCATCAAGGGCCGTTTTTAATATCAGTGCATGATCAAGTTTAAATTGAGGCAAATCATTCAAATCGCACCATAAACACGATGATGAAAACTGGTCGGGTGTTGGGTTTGTTTCGCAAAAATCAACGAGAGCGTAATAACCGATGGTCAAAAAACGGTTGGTAAACCAATTTTCCTTTGCCGGAATTACATCCTTATACATTTCAAAATGCTCCTTTGACCGTTCCGGATCGCCAAATACATGAAATTGCTGCAAAAAGATTTCATCGAGCCCCGTCCGTTCTTTAAGTATGCGGTTCGCTGCCGTTTCAATAGGTTCTTTTTTAAGCACAAACCCGCCGGGCAAATACCATGCGCCCTCATTTTTCGTTGCTGATATAAGTACTTTCATCAGGCCCGCATGAAAACCAAATACCACACAATCGATAGAAATATGAGCAAGATAGTTTTCGCGGGCGTTCGCGCAATATGCTTTAAGTTCCTTTTTGTTTAACATTTTTGCTATTCTACAAAAATACTTTGATTATTTAAATTATAATATTACAATTGTGTCAATAATACACATTGATTTTTATTCTACGAAACCAATTTTGCAACTACCTAAAATGAGAAAATATATTTCAAGTCTTAAAACTGTTATGCCTTTTGTTTTGGTGCTCACGTTTTGTCATGTTATGGCGCAAACGAAAAAAGACGAAACCAAAATGAATGCCTTTGTTACAGGCTTAATGAACAGGATGACGCTGGATGAGAAGATTGGCCAGCTAAATCTGGTAACAGGCGGCAGGCCAACGACTGGCTCCGTGGTTAATAAAGGAATTGAAGAAAAAATTAAGTCGGGCGGCATTGGCGGTTTATTTGGAATTTGGGGAGCGGATAAGATTAAATCAGTACAGGACATTGCTGTTAAAAATTCCCGTTTGCATATTCCGTTAATTTTCGGACTTGATGTTATACATGGCCATGAAACTGTTTTTCCGATACCTTTAGGGATATCGGCAACATGGGATATGGCATTGATACAGCAGTCGGCCCGTATTGCGGCAAAGGAAGCTACCGCCGAGGGCCTTAACTGGGTGTTTTCTCCAATGGTGGATATAGCCCGCGATCCGCGTTGGGGAAGGATATCAGAAGGGGCCGGCGAGGACCCCTGGTATGGTTCGCAGGTTGCTAAAGCGATGGTAAAGGGTTACCAGAGTAAAAGTATGAAGGATGCTGATGCGGTTATAGCCTGCGTAAAACACTTTGCCCTATACGGCGGGGCCGAAGCCGGACGCGAATACAATACAGTTGATATGAGCTTGATAAAAATGTACCAGGATTACCTGCCGCCATACAAAGCCGCAGTTGATGCGGGTGCCGGCAGCTTCATGAGCTCATTTAATACTATAAACGGTGTGCCGGCAACTGCTAACAAATGGCTGCTTACCGATTTGCTAAGGAAGCAATGGGGTTTTAAAGGCTTTGTAGTATCTGACTATACGGCTGTTAATGAATTAACAAATCACGGCCTTGGTGATCAGCAAACCGTATCGGCGCTCGCATTAAAAGCAGGACTGGATATGGATATGGTTGGCGAAGGCTTTTTAACTACCTTAAAAAAATCATTAAAGGAAGGAAAGGTTACACAGCAGGAAATAGACGAGGCATGCCGCCGAGTGCTGGAGGCTAAATATAAACTTGGTTTATTTGATAATCCATACAAATCTATTGATCCCAAAAGAGAAAAAAGTGACGTGTTAACTGAGGATAACCGCAAATTTGCAAGGCAAATAGCCGAACACTCATTTGTCCTGCTAAAAAATCAGGCCCAAACTTTGCCGCTTAAAAAATCAGGAACTATAGCATTGGTTGGCCCGCTGGCCGATAATCATTCAGAAATGCTGGGTACCTGGGTAGTTGCCGGTGATCCCGGTAAATCAGTAAGTGTATTGGAGGGTATAAAAAATGTTGTTGGCAATAATGTTAATGTATTATTTGCACACGGCTCAAACATTACTGATGATTCGCTTTTAAATGCCCGGTCATACTTTTATGGTATGAAACAAATAAAAGACAGCAGGCCGCCACAGGAAATGATTGATGAAGCCGTCGAAACCGCAAAAAAAGCAGACGTGGTTGTAGCGGTTGTGGGCGAATCGGCAAATATGTCGGGCGAATCATCAAGCAGGTCTGATATTAATATCCCAGAAAGCCAGCGGGATTTGCTTAAAGCACTTGCAAAAACAGGCAAGCCTTTAGTTATTGTATTATTTAATGGCCGTCCGCTTACCCTGCCATGGGAAGATGCACACGCCAGCGCCATATTAGATGCATGGGCGCCGGGTACCGAAGCCGGCAATGCAATAGCCGATGTGCTTTTTGGCAACTACAACCCGGCCGGTAAAATTACCGCAACATTTCCGCGCAGCGTGGGGCAGATACCTTTATATTATAATAATAAAAATACGGGCCGCCCTTTTAACGGACATGAAGCTGCCAAATTCAAGTCCGACTACATCGATATTTCGAACGATCCATTGTACCCTTTTGGGTACGGGCTCAGTTACACTACCTTTAATTATGGCGATGTTAAACTTAGTAAAACCAATCTTAAAGGGAATGAAACCCTTAGGGCAACGGTAACTGTAACAAACACCGGTAAATACGCGGGCGAAGAAGTAGTACAATTATATATAAGCGACCCCGTAGCCAGTATAAGCCGCTCGGTTAAAGAGTTAAAAAACTTTCAGAAAATTTTATTGCAGCCTGGTGAAAGCAAGGAGGTGTCGTTTAATATTACTACCGGTGATCTTAAGTTTTACAATACGCAATTGGTTTATGATTGGGAGCCTGGTGAGTTTATTGTTCAGATAGGAACAAGTTCAAGCGATATACGCGCAGCTTCTGTTCAATGGGTTAAATAAACGGGAGGGGGCGTAGAATTTCATTATTAATGCAATTGTATTTTTATTTATTTTGAAAGGTTAATAAAAAGTTTATTTAAACATTGATCAATTCGTACAAATGCGCCCGGGATAAGTGTTATAGTGACATTTTTACCGTAATATGATGAATTTTTAACATCGATTTTTGTTATCACCACGAGCTCTTATCAGGGTATATTATAAATAAAAATGCAGGGCACAAATGTCATTTTTATCGCAAATTAGAGCCTAAACAGGTTTTTTGTTAAATTATTAGCATGTATAACAACAATATTACATTTCTATTTTTATAATACAATAGTAAATTTATTGACATTATGGTAACATTATGGCAATAAGATGAAATTATTGTCAACACGATGAGGCTAAAAATAAATAATTTGCAATTCTTATATATTTACTTGTGTAAGCAGTACACTCTATTTACATTAGTATCAATGCCAATTTGATTTTTTGTATCAACAAATGATCGTGAATAACCTGATATTATTATAACAATTATTTAACAGGCACACCCTGGTTTTTTGGGGTGGCGCAATGAAAATGTGGTAGCGATAAGTTTTAAATTATTATTGAAAAAAAATTCATGATAAGACTGTTACATTTCTTCCTTTTCAAACGTATCGTCTTTACAGGCCCATTGCACCAGGGCCAATGCCAATTTGTTTTGGCTGTATTAACTTTAGAGTATCATGATGGACGTTCAATTAATTGCCAATTTACTAATAAGCTTAAATCAAATAAATTAATCAACTAAATCTCAATCTCATGTTTAAAAGTTTACTCCTAAAGGGAAGAACATTATGCCTGCTGTTATGCTGCATGGTTTCTTCATTGGTAGTTACAGCCCAAACAAAACACACAGGCAAGGTCATCGGAAGCGATGATAAATTACCTGTTGTAGGTGCATCCGTAAGGATAAAAGGCACCAACACCGGCGCTGTAACCGACGTTAACGGTGATTTTACCCTAACGTTAAGTCCTGGCAATGTACTTGTGGTAAGTTACATTGGTTATCAATCGCAAGAGGTTACTGTTAGGGGCGCCGAGTTCCTGACAATTTCGCTTGTACCGGCCAACAGCACCTTAAATGAGGTTGTTGTAACCGGTTACACCACCCAGCTTAAAAAGGACATCTCTGGTTCTGTAGCGACGGTGGATGTTACTGATGCGAAAAAAATACCTGTCAGCAGTTCTGAAGAGTTGCTGCAGGGACAGGCATCAGGTGTTACCGTAATTAATTCGGGTGCGCCAGGCGCGGCAAGTACCGTGTTTATCCGCGGTATCGCAAACTTTGGTAATACTAACCCGCTGTACATTGTTGACGGCGCCCAGGTCGGCGACATGTCATTGGTTAACCCGAATGACATTGAAAGCATCAGTGTACTGAAGGATGCCGGTGCCGCAGCTATTTATGGTGTTGCAGGCGGGAACGGTGTAATTTTAGTTACCACTAAAAAAGGTAAGTCCGGTAAAGCCACTATCAGCTATGACGGCTTTTATGGCGTTCAGGAGCCATTATCAGGTAATGTCTGGAAGCTGATGAACCCCGAACAACAGTCAGCGCTGGCTTTTACAGCAGGTGACGGGCCTACCGAAAAATTATATCCCGGCGGTCCTGGTGTAATCCCAACTTATGGTTACCATGGTGCAGTAGCCCCTCCCGGATTTGGTGTAGCAGGTGTTACCAGCGATCCGACCATATTGCCATTTTACAACTTTAGCGCAAATAACCCCGGCGCCGACTTCCTGATCCAGCAATTTGCTACAGGGAAGGGCAACGACTGGTTCCATGATGTTTTTACCGCTCAGCCTACACAGCAGCATACCATTACTGCAAGTGGGGGTGCCGATAAAAGCACCTACTTATTTGCTTTAAACTATGTAAACCAAACAGGTACTTTACTTAGTACTTATGAAAAAAGGTACCAGGTACGTTTAAATACCAATACCAGCGCACTGAACGGCCATGCACGTTTTGGCGAAAGCGGTTTTGTTACTTACAAGGAAAATAATGGCGGCTATAATGGCTCCACCCAGAATGAAGGCGACATCATATCTTATACTTATCGTGAAATGCCTATCATTCCCGTATATGACGTATCAGGCAAACAATTTGCCGGTGGTTATGATGGCCCTAATGGAGAGCCATTGGGTAACGGTAGTAACCCTTATGCAATCGCGTTCAGGAGTACACCTGCCGAAGGTACTCACGCCCACTTTGTATATGTTGAGGGAAATGTTTTTGCCGAGGCCGACCTTGGTAAATATGTTACAGCGCGCACAAGCATTGGCGGCCGGTTGTATAATCAATACTATTGGAACCTTACTTATAATACGTACGAGAACTTTGAAAGCCATGGCAGTAACAACGGCGCCAGTGAGAATGAGCAGCTGGCCACCAATTATAACTGGACCAACACCGTTGTTTACAAAGAGACTTTTGGAAAGCACAAAGTTCAGTTGTTAGGCGGTTACGAACAAAAAGAAAATGCAGGCAGAGGGGTAAGCGCTTCTAACAATAATTACTTTTCTCTCGACCCTAATTATGTAACCATCGGCGCCGGTACACCGGTTAACGCTCCGTCAAGTTATATCGTTCAGCCTACTGCAACCGAGTCATTTTTTGCCAAGTTAGATTATTCATTTAACGACAGGTATATTATAGGCGCTTCAGTACGCCGCGATGGTTATTCTATTTTTTATCCTGGCAGACAATGGGGTACCTTCCCATCAGTATCAGGTGCTTGGCGCATATCCCAGGAAGATTTCCTGAAAGGTGTTAGCTGGATTAATGACCTGAAAATTATAGCCAGTTGGGGCGAAGCCGGGAACAACAGTAATGTTCCGGGCAATAATGCCTACTCGAGCTTTAGTTCAGGCCCTGGTAGTTCGTATTACGGCATCACCGGCGGTACACCAATTCAACAAGGCTTTTACAATAACCAGTTGGGTAACATAAAAACTACCTGGGAAACAGACAAGGGTACCAACTTCGGTATTAACGCCTCTTTATTTAATCATTTGGATTTGAGTGTAGAGTACTACAAAAAAGTTTCGGATGGTTTATTATTCGGTGCAACCCTTCCTGCAACGCTTGGCGGTGCAAACCCTCCACAGGTAAATATTGGCAATGTTCAAAACCAGGGTGTTGATATATCTGCCACCTGGCATGGCAGGGTTAGCCAGGACCTTACCTACAGCATTGGTGCAAACATTACTACTTATAAGAGTATGATCACCTATGAAACAGGTGTTTCTAATTTCTTTAACCAGG
>Ga0207042_1005_pt2 | contig 27484 bp, 26 predicted proteins | sample Alteio_BWMinCont_70_FD_153310 | JGI IMG/M metagenome (GOLD analysis project Ga0207042, IMG submission 153310) | Enriched cells from forest soil in Barre Woods Harvard Forest LTER site, Petersham, Massachusetts, United States -... | ecosystem: Environmental > Terrestrial > Soil > Temperate forest >... | reverse complement strand
GCAATTTGCATCGGTGCAATTTCATCATGAAAGCGCCCTGCTTCTTGCGCCTGTGCGAACAGCTTTTGGCTACGCACGGCGTACGTATCGACGTCCTCTTGAGAGATTCCATATTGCACCGATGCAAATTGCGAAAGATGAACACCCGAGGCCGGACACAACTTTAGAAGCGCTTCGCAAATTGCCCAAAGTGTTCAAAAAAGATGGCGTGATTCACGCTGGTGCTGCGTCGGGAATTTGCGATGGTGCTGCTGCTCTGGTCATGTCGACCCGAACGTTTGCAGAAAAGAATGGTTTAAAACCACTCGGCAAACTCGTCAACTTTGGGATCACCGGCTGTGACCCAAAAGTGATGGGCATCGGTCCGGTGTCTGCTACGCAAAAAGCTCTAGGCCGAGCTTCCGCGACGTTAGAACAAATGGATCTTGTTGAAGTCAACGAGGCATTTGCACCACAAGTATTAGCTGTACAAAAGGAACTGCGCATTCCAGACAGCAAATTCAACCTCGACGGCGGCGCAATTGCCGTTGGGCACCCTCTTGCAGCATCCGGCGCACGCATCACCGTGCACTTGCTCTATGCGCTCAAGGCGCGCGGACTTCAATACGGGCTCGGCTCTGCTTGCATTGGTGGTGGCCAAGGAATTGCGGTCATTGTGGAGGCAATATGAAATACTTTGTCTTGGCGAGCATATTTATTTTATTTGGCCTGCAAGCGGGCTGTACAAAAAAGCCCAGCGACGATCTTGCACCAACTTCGCTCGCCGGAAAAATTCTTGAGGGCCGAAGAACCTCGGGCACAGGCGCATTCGCTGGCGATGAAAGCTATACCTTCGTCACAAGATTTGATGCAATGCGCCATTTTGAGATCAAAACCACGGCAGGTGTTTTAGAAAACAATGGTGATTTCCAGTATCAAAAAACGGGGCACAATATAGGCTTGCTCACGCTCAGTGCAAAGTCCGGCGTCCGCAGCGGAGATGATCTACAAATCACGCTCAAATTCACGTCGCCAGGCGATGGCGCCTATGAAGCGCAACTTATTAAGGGCGAGCAAGGTGACCAAACAGGTGTGTTTAAGTTAAAGTAGTGGCATGAGCACCGAACTACTTTACGACTGGAACATCGTCGGTAAAACCCTTCCCATTTTTGCAAATCCCATTGAACTTTGCGATGAGACTCTGCGCGACGGCATTCAGTCTCCCTCGGTTTGTGATCCCACCATCGACGCCAAATTGCGTATGGTGGACTGCATGGAAGCGATCGGCATTACAATCGCTGATATTGGTCTGCCGGGTGCGGGAGAGCGCGCTGTACAAGACGTGACGCGCATCGCCAAACATGTGCGCGACAAGCGCATGAAACTGCGCGTGAATTGCGCGGCCCGCACGATCATTCACGACATTGAACCGATCGTGCGTATTCAGCACGATGTGGGTATCCCCGTTGTCGCTTATTGTTTTTTGGGAACGAGCCCAATTCGCCAGTACGTCGAGGACTGGAGCGCAGACATGCTTCTCAAAACCTGTGATGAAGCAATCTCCTTCGCCATTCGCGAAGGGCTTGAAACAGCGTTTGTAACGGAAGATACAATCCGTTCGGCACCAGAGATTTTGGAGAAACTGTTTCGCCATGTGATCTCGCTTGGTTGTCGTCGATTAGTGCTTTGCGACACTGTTGGCCACGCAACACCCGATGGCGCTCGCAACTTGGTATGGTGGACGAGAGGACTTATCAAAAGCACGGGCGAAGATGTGAAGATCGATTGGCATGGCCATAACGATCGAGGTCTCGCCGTCAGCAACTCGATTTTTGCGGCGGAAGCAGGAGCAGACCGGCTGCATGGCACTTGCCTCGGCTTAGGCGAACGCGTCGGCAATGCATCGCTTGACCAGTTGATCGTCAACCTGAAGTTACTGGATGCTTATCCGCACGATGTCAGCAGACTATTTGATTATGTGAAGCTAACGGCTGAAGCATGCAAAGTGGGTTTGCCCTATAACTATCCGGCATTCGGTATGGATGCCTTTCGCACGGCGACGGGCGTACATGCTTCGGCTGTCATAAAAGCTGCAAAAAAAGGCGACCAACTGTTGGCAGATACCGTGTATTCAGGCGTGCCGGCAAATTGGTTTGGCAGGCAGCAAGAGATTGAAATCGGGCCTATGAGTGGCCTTTCTAATGTGCGCCATTGGTTGCATGTGCACGGGTACGAGGCGGATGAAAAGCTGGTGCACGCGATTTTAGAATATGCGAAAACCTCGGACCATGTGTTAAGTGGTACCGAGGTTTCGAAGGTCATTGGTGACCGCATGCAGACTGGCGGTTAGTCACCTGTTTTATAGCGCTTGGTCGGACGTGAAGAATCGTCAGCGGTAAGGTCAAGGCTGTCGTCATCATCTGCATCGTCCGCATCACCAGCTGGAGCAGGAGTTGCGGCTCGAGCACAAGATCCAGCGCCTGTTCCGGTTGCAGCGCTACCCGCTGAAATCAGTGAGAGCCTGCGCTTCACGAATACTCGCTGCGTTCTTGGTGGGGAACTAAAACCATCAGTAGTTGCTGCAGTGCCCACCGTTGCTGAAGAGCTCGATGATGATGACGAGGAGGAGGAGGAGGAAGCGCCACCTCTGCCCCGTAAAAATGACAAGAATGCTCTTAAGTCACCTACTTGCAGCGTCAGGGTTTCTGCAAGTTCTCGCTGATGCTCGTTCCAAAATTCTCGCAGCGCTGCTTGATGGCCAGGATTACCATTATAGCCATTTACAACCCCACCCAATACCAAAATGAGGGCTGCTTCGAGCACGTCGCGCGCTCGTTTGCTTTCCACATTTATCACCAGCGCCTGGCCAACCGGGTTCGGCATTTCACCAAGCGCAATATAAAAACGATTCGTATAAGACTTGAGGCCTCTGGCTGCAGTTGCGTGTTGACTCATCCTCTTGTCTACTTTTTTTGCCTGACCGATGTAAATTCTAATTCTATGTTCAGCCAAATGCCGCGCCAATTCTCGAAACCGCGTAATCACCTGCAAAAATCCCTCCACATCAAGAGGACGACGACGCATATCGATTTGCTGAACTGGAAGAGGACCTTCCGAGGCAACATAGATGACATTTTCGGCGCCTCGTGTACGTGGTGTGGGTTTCAGGCGTTGGCTAGTTCCTCCTCTGTGTGTCGGCGTGCATAACCCAGCAGCAGCAGCGGCTGGTGTGTAGGTTGTAGTGGTCGTTGTTGTGGTGGTGGTAACTGTACTTTGAGAACCAGATACGCTCGTCGCCAGGCAATCGAACTCCGCCCGCACCCGCAGGCTCTCAGCCAGGCTTGGCTGATTATCTATCAACCGACGACATTCTCTTAACCGGCTACATAGTTCTTGCTGCTGAACTATATTGCCCTCTTCATCCTCTAGGTCGGGAACGGGTTCCTCGTCATCAGCATCCCCATCAAACTCAGATGGATTGCTTGCCGCTGCTGCAGGGGCTGAACTACCCACGCTGCCTTGCCATGCCATTTGCGCCGCAAGAAGCAACGCTGCCATCCCTGTTAATTTGGCATCAGTAGATAATGCAGAAGATGCCGACAAAGGCGGACGTCTCCCATTGTCCATCGCAAGCAAGCCTGAAGGCGCCATAAGGCATGGAATTAATGCCAATAAAAACAATGAGGTAGACTTCTTAACGACAGAAGAAAACATGCTTTAATCATCCAATTAAATAGAATTGCGAGATATAAATAACATAACCTTAACATGTGTCAATACACACATAACTTAGCATTCGACGTCGTCACATATATTTCCAAATTGAGTGACGACGAGAAATTATTTTTACGAAATATGCGGAACTTCCATAAACTGCAAATAGACACTCACATGCTCGGCGTCAAAGTCTTTTTTCAGATGCGTCACCAGCTCTTGAACGCGGTCTTTGCTCAAATTAGAAAAGAAATCAGTTTCTTGATCCACCAATCCAGCGTCGTTGGGAATTCCCAGAAAATCGAGCGCTGACTTAAGCATGGGTCTTTTTGTATATAGCCAATTGCGAATCAATTCTCGACAAACCTCAGATTCTTTCTTCGAATGCATCGACGACAATTTTTGATGCAGCTTTCGAACGCGATCTTCTCGATTCTCTTGAATGTGAATACCACTTCCCTTCTTTTTAGCTTTGACGCCGAGCTGGGAAAAAAGAACTTCTCGCACTTTGCGTGGAGACTTTTGCACCACGTCAAAGAACGTCGGCTCGGTCATTTGTGCGGTAATTGCGACTGGATCCATCGTACATCTCCTTTCGGTTGACGCACTTCTTCTAGCATGGACCACCCATCAAAGCAAAGTCAGGTGCCACCAAAATACTGTTTCTTGTACTTTCGACGGGCGGCGATCACATCTTCGATCGCCTTGGCTTTTTGCTCCCCTTTCCCTGCCAATTGAATGAAAAATGGCCGGTCCTTGAGCGTGTAGGGAATCTTGATAAGCGATGGCAGAAAGTAGCGACCTTCCAGCCGATAAGGGTTGTTCGGATCGTAGAAAATATTCATGTTTCTGCCGGAGATCGGGTCAATTTGTGGAACAATCGCTATGTACTGGGTCCAATCCTTCCTTCCCTCCCTCTTGCGTTCAACAAACTTGGTCCACAGGATAAAGTCACTTTCTTGGACGAAACTTGTGTTCATATATAACTCTGCGAGAGCCTGCTGCTCATGCAGACAATAACGATCCTGCGCACAATCGACTAGTCGAAAAGATCTGAAAGACTTAGCGCTGCGTTCCTCAAGACCAACCCGAATGGTCTCTAGTAAAAGGCTGACCGCATTTTTGGTGTTACGCACAATCAGCGCGCCGGTATTCAACACGGCAAAAAATTCCGGATCCATCGAAACAATCAAGTCTTCCTTCGGATAAGCGCGCAACAATTGTTCCAGCATGTCGCTCCGCGTTGTCACGATGCCATCATCATCGAACCATACGATTACTTTGTTTTCTGGATACTGCATGCGGTCGAGAAGAAACCAAATTTTGCTCCAATATGGCACCCAATTCGTTGCAAGGTTGCCGCTATATTGCTCAAACCGGTAGCCCATATTTTGTGCGAGCTCGGCAAATAATTGCGCTGTCTGCAAAGGAAAGCGCCTGGTGGGTTTTATGTCGCCGGCGGTGATAATCAGAACATCTTTGGCCTCTAAGCCAGGCGCAATCTCTCGGTTCGAGCCTTGCCGAATCGAGGCACTGTAGTGCGATCGGAGTTCCTTACCAAAGTGATTGTATTTTTTTTGCACTGCGGCAATGTTTGCGTGCGGAAAAAGCTGGGCCAGTTTGCGTGCCTCATCGTCCGTCAAAATGCCATCATTGTTTTCGTCGGCAAAAAGGCCCTCTCGCTCTTCAAGAGAGAGTTGCTCGCGCATGCGAATATTGTAGAGTTCCGCCATGGCTTCCCCGCGGGTCTGTGAACCCAACGCGTCAACAACCTTTTGCACATCTGCGCCCTCGATCTTGCCATGATGATGCGTGTCAAACGCTTTCCATTTGTATATCAATGGCTGCCAATGTGTGTCGGGATTTGGGAGCCCACCAGGAGGATAGTAATCACCAGCCAGCAACTGATGCGTACGCTCATTTTCTGCCGTCATTAAAACTTCTCGCTGCGCTGGAGCCTGACCGTCAAGGGAAACTCCCTTGTCGAAATCAGTCAAATAGAACCGAGGAGTCTCGACATTATCGTAGAGAATGTTTGCCAGATGTATATCGCCATGCGTCATTCCATGTTGATGTAGCTGGCCAACAAGATTGAGGAGCTGATTTTTAAACTCCTCAGGAAAAGCCTCAACAAGCGTGACGGTAACTGGGTTTAGCCTTTGCATGAGTTTGAATGACACCGACACGCCATTGCGCTGACAAGTGCCATGCCCATAGATTGGGGGCGCGAGCCCCAGCGCCGCAGCCTTTGTGCTTAGAGTTACGTCATGCGCAAGATTTCCGCCCACGACTTCTTTCACGGCGCCCGGCAATGGACATGAAAATGCAATGCATCGTTGTACAAGATAGACCTTTGCAGAGATGCCTGCTCCAATCATTGCTGCTGTCTGATAAAGACTATCGCATGGTGGTGCTTCAGATCGGCCAGGCAAGCTTTGCAGGCTTAGCAATAAAGCAAGCGGGATTAGTTTGTGTTTCACGTTACCGTCCCCCCTGTGCCCTAGGTACTACGACAACTGCGTTGTGCGTGGGCCTCTGAATTGGCACGGGCGCGAGCGGGTCCAATGATGTCAACGTGGGATAAATGGACGACCCGTTATATTCCATCGTCGTAGACTGAGCCCCATCCAGATTAATGGCGCCCACACAATGGATGGTGACAGCAAATTGCGCAAATTTCATAATTGTGTCGGCGGTCGAAATGAAAAGCTCCAGATTACCATTCGAATCGATACATAAGCCGGTGCGTTGAAAATGTGACCAGCTTCCACCGACGTCATCCATTAGCCAAGGTTCAATATGTGAGATATGACCATCGCGAACAAGAGCGATTGGACTGCTCATGGCGTAGTCCATGTTTTGCCAAAGGTCGTCGGGTTTGTTGCTCTCAAAACTGACCAGCCGGAATTTTTTAGTCACTGTTCTGCCTATCCATTGCTGCAAATTTCCTTGAAAAAGCGGATCAACTTTATAGCTGCTTCTGTTTTGGACTTGCTGGGACGGATCTGGGATCCCCACTGGAATGGTCGCAATTACTTGTTTTCCATCGATAACCATGCGTGCAACTTTATCTGGCGGCACCAGCGGATCTTCGAGCAATGGTAAGACTTCACGTGGGCTGTCACTCTCCAGTGTCCATTGAATAGCAGCATCGCCAAACATGACGTGACCGTTCTTCTTCCAGGCTATGGTGGGCTGAGGCGTTAACATCTCCGACATTAACTTACCGTCCACGATCAATAGGTTATTAGAGTGGGACTTGAGGGAAAAAAGATGACTGAGCACTAATCCAAAACGACCAGCAGTCTGGAATCCAAAAAAACCACCATTAATGCCCGCAACTGCCCCATGCTCGCGAATGAAATGACTTAGGCGCTGTGGGATCTCACCGGCATCAGCAGCAACAACTGTTTCGTAGCGAGATGGATCCACTTCGATAGCAGCTGCTGTGCCCACGATATATCCAGTGGATTCCGAGTAATACCCAAGCCCTGGCAATTCCTTGCTTTGAAGCAACAGCCCCTTCGGTGCAATTGGCCAAGTAGCAGCGGCCTGTTCTTCGGGCAGTCCGAGCACCGCTTGCCTGGGCATCTCAGAATAGTCGTCGTGAAGGGGTGCATTCCCACCCGCTCCATGATCGCCGTGATGATCACAGGAACCAGCTGAAATGAAAAATAAAAGCACAACTATAAATAGACAATGCATCACATATGGATGACATCATTCACTAGGCAATAATTGTGCAAGCCGTACAGCTAATTCTTGTTCCGGATGCACAACCTCACCCTCGTCCATACATGCGACACTCACGCCCGCACTCTTCAACGCGAGATGGTGGATTAACGTATTTTCCTCACCAGCCAACTTAGCCATCGCAGATACGCCCTTCAAGTCTGGCACAAAGCTCTTCCAATGCGCCATCTGCTCAGCAAAGGCTCTGGCATTTGCCAAAGCAAGAGCGTCCGTTTGGATGCTGCGGCCACCCGTCAGCGCCTGATAACGCGTGTTCATTTCTGCCTGTGCATTATCTGAGAACCATCGCTGGAAAAACCATTGGTTTTGCAACCTATTGTACTCGGATAGCAATCGAAAACCCTCAGCGTTGCCATTTAATGAGGGAAGACCTGCAAGCTGCGGATCAAATTCACCTTGCGTGACCAAGTGCGCGGCTACAATGCTAGCCTCATCTACAGACTCTATTTTTCTTACACCTGCATCTGTGAAATACAAATCTATAGCCATTTCGGCATCGTCACGCCCAACAATAATGGTGGAAAGTTGCTCAGCAGTGGCATTTAAACGCGCATCTTCATGATGGGATGAAAGCGCCTTCACAAAAGAAAAGAAGGCGTTTATGTCGGTCCGTTGTAAGTCATAGTATTGATTTCTGAGCTGGAGCCGAGCGTAGTTTTTGTGTTGCCCCGAAGGGTTTTGCACGCTGACTTGTTCCCAAGTGGCATCTTGCCTGCCAGATATCCAGTCGGCATAATGGTTCGACAGCGATGCATCGCGATAAATCACTTCACCACCGTCGGATTCACTCAAACGCCCCTCGCGTTCGGTCCTTAAGGCTTGCATGAGGAAGAGTTTGCCGCTGCCGACGTCTGCCTCTATGCCGTAACCATTGTTGGATTGATGATCCTCGCCTTCCTGCAATCTAACCCCACTCCCCACCGTGCGCGATAGGCTAAGCGCGTCTTGCAAAGAGATCCTTCTAAAGACCTGTTCATAAGCTGTGCAAGCGGCGGGCTTTGATAGATCGAACACGAACGAGGCCACTGAGCCGTGATGTTGCGATGTGTGCGCGCTTGCCGACATCGATGCTTGGCCATAGAGTTTGACCAAACTTGGCAGATTGGGCAGGCCTAGCTTCTCCAGAAAAAATTTCATCACGCCTTGGCCAAGTTCGGGGATCTGCCCTAAAAACGCTGCAGGCAATTGGGATCCGGCTTCTACATTAAAGCCGACACTCATGTTGCTACTGTGTGAGCGGTTGACCTTTACCAGCACATGATCACGTTGCGGCAATTTCTGCACCGACACCGAGACTTCACCACGATAGTCGCCACCTACGTTAAACTCTGCGGAAAGACCCAGTTGCAAAGCACTTCGCGCAAACTCACCAGCCTGACCGAAGCTTGGCATAAATCCTGCTCGACATTCGCCTGTTAATTGAAACTCGCCTCCAGCAGGCATTTTGCGCGCAAGCGATGCAGTGACTGGGATCTGCGCAGTATTCAACGCTACTTCGCCGGTGGGAATTCTGCCTGAGTAAGTCTCGTAGGGCTCGAGACGTCGATAGCGCATCACCGTGCCCGCATGTGGGGCTCCCAACGAAAGGGTACCTTCGCCACCGTGGCCAAGTTCAACGACGCCACTTGTTTCAAGCCATGTGATGTCCCTACCGGCCGCGGCAAACGCCTCGTCGCAAACACGGCTTACCGGATTTCTTCGAATGTGCGGGTCGCCAATCTCATAGCGCTGCTCGCTAAAGCGGAGCGCCAGCGCTGCGCCATAGGGGAGCGCTATTTCTCCGCCACCGAGGTCATACATCTCTTCGAGGTGGCCCAGGCCATATTCTCGCAGTTTTGAAGATAGATAAACTCTCGCGCTGGTAGCCACGTTTGGATTCACTGACGACAACGTCCCTGTCAGCGCATTCGGTGCGGCGGTTCTGCCGGAGAGATTTCTTGGGACATCTCTCACAAATGTATCCGTCGGGGGCACGGGGACCGGCGTCAATGCTGGCGTATTTGGTACTACCTGATCATCGGTAGCAAGTTCGGCTTGAGGTGCTGTGGCGTCTCGGATTGTTGTCGGCATAACTTTGATATGGCCACAACAACTGATTTGGACGCAAAATTTCCCTCTCCCGCGAGCGGGAGAGGGACCAAGGGTGAGGGTGGGAAGTGGCTTTGTGCAGCTTTTCCACCCTCATCCTTAATCCTTCTCCCGCCAGCGGGAGAAGGAGATCCTACGTCGCGACTACATCTTTCGCACAAGATTCATTCCATCTCTCACTGTGAGCAGAACGTTCTCGACCCGCTCATCACGCGCGAGCAGTTCATTAATCTTCACAATCGCCCGAGTGTCAGGATCACCCGCAGCAGGGTCAATCACTTTCCCACCCCACAGACTATTGTCAAAGACGATCAGCCCGCCTCTCCTTAACTTCGGAAAACAAGCTTCGTAGTATTTCCCATAGTTCTCTTTGTCTGCATCGATAAAGACAAAATCGAATTCCCCCTCAAGCTCTCGTAGTGTTTTTAAAGCATCTTGCAACTTGATGGTAATCTTACTCCCATGCAGGCTTCGCGCAAAAAACCGCCGTGCGATTTTGCTTGTCTCCTCGTCAATATCGCAAGTGATTAACTTGCCGTCATCAGGAAGCCCCTCCGCCATGCAAAGCGCCGAATAGCCTGTAAACATGCCAATCTCAAGAACCCGACGTGCACCACTAAGCTGCACGAGCAATTTAAGAAAACGCCCTTCAACGTGACCACACAGCATTTGGGGCTGAGAGGCTTTGGCAAAAGTTTCCTCGCTAAGCTCTCGCAAAAGCGCTGGTTCTGCATGGGTATGCTGATCGCAATAGTCGCTGATCTCTGGCGAGATAATATCGCTAGGCATGTACGTCATCCTTTCCAGCTCTGACAATCAAGCTGGCACCCAATAAAGATGTCACAATCACCCATAACATCGCTAGCGCCGGGGAAACCATCCAAAGCACACCCACCAGTGCACTCGATATCAAGTCCCCAATGCCATTGATGCTTGCAAGCGCGCCAAAACCCAGCCCCCGCACTTCAGCGGGAAGAAGACTTGCCGCCGACGAGCTTTCCACCGTTTCCCAAAATCCCATGTACATGCCTGAGAAGCCGAAAATAACGCCAAACTTCAAAAATGAACTACCGGGCACCAAAAGCGTCAGCGCCGGAATGACAGCGAGAACATATCCAAATGCCAGAACTTTATACTTCGGAAAGATGTCAGCGATTTTTCCAGCCACTGCACAGAAAATTGTATAGACAACGTTGTATCCCGCATAAAACAATGTAGCGATAGAAGCTGCCTTCGCGATTCCATATTCTTGACTCCACGCTTGAGTCGCCCAAAGAATGAGGAGCGTATTGGAGAAATCACCCAGGCCTGCAATTCCAACGCCTCCCAAAAACATCTTGTAGCGCGTTGGGAATAATTTAAATCCAGAAAACAACGGACGCTTCCCGTTGATTTGATGCGGCTTTTCTTTCACCAGAAACCAAATCATCAAGGCTGCAAGCGTTCCAGGAATCAAGGTGAGGATAAAAACGGACCGGATTCCAAATTGTGCGAGAATAACAGCTGAGAGCAGCGGCCCTATCACCGCGCCAGCGCTGTCCATCGCGCGTTCCAGCCCGAACGCGCGCCCGTAGGTCTCTGGCGTCGTCGCCTCAGTGAGCAGGGTATTTTTGACTGGCGTTCTGGCACCTCGACCAAGCCACCCGAATACTCTTCCCAAAAATACATGCCATGCTTGTGTGGCAAACGCGAAGCTGGCCATTCCAGACGCGGTGACAAAATATCCAATTACCGCTAGGAACTTTCTCTTTTCAAGTCTGTCTGAATAGTGGCCAGAAAGAAGCTTAGCGAAACTTGAAAGGCCGTCTGCCGTGCCTTCGATAATTCCAAGCATCGCAGAGCCCGCGCCGAGAGATGCCAGCAACGCCGGCATAGCCACGGTCGCCATTTCATGGCCGACATCCGAGAAAAGACTCGCGACGCCAATCCCTAATACCGTTGAATTGAGCCACTTCATCTCGCTTAGTCACGGCGATGCATGGCCTCGTTCAAAAAAGCTCTTCTTGTTTCTCCGGAGCAAACCATATGAACACAAAACCAACGCCGTAGATCAAACACGTGACCGCACCGGCATGCGCATAATTGCCACCAAAAAACTGCACAAACGAACCTGTTCCGAGAACACCAATCGCTGCGAACGCACGTCCCATGTTGAATGCGATGCCTTGCGCCGTCGCTCGAATCTTGGTGGGAAATAGAGCAGGCAAATAGTAGGCAGCCCATCCATAAAAAGATCCCGACGTGAGCCCAATCAGCAACATCACAAAAAGAAACAACGCACCAAACTCCGGCACGCAAAAATAAAGCGTTAAGCAAGAAGCCAACGACAGCACACAAAGAACCCCGTAGACAGCACGTGGACGCCACATGGCGCAAAACATCGCTGCCGCAAACGAACCAATAGTTGCACCAAACGCATAAGCCATTTGCACAAATACTTTGGCTTCTGGACGCGTCCCATGGGTCAACTGATCAACCCAAGTGGGTGCCCAGGACACAGCGCCCCAGGTACCGAGCAAAAACACAGTGCAGAGCGCCACGCCCATTCCCACAGATTTTGCGTAGCCTAAGGCAAAGATATCATGCAGTGGATTCCTGCTCGGCGTGCACGCCTGCCAGCGCTCCGACTCTGGGACATAGAGCCTGATGAAAAAAGTAAGCAGCCCAGGCAACGCGCCTAAAATGACAAAATGGCGCCAACTATCGACCGTGACATGCATCAAAGATCCGCAAGCAGCCACGGCGAAATAGCCCAAATTCGATGCTGCTCCAATTAAACCCGCGACGAGCGCCCGCTTTTCCGCCGGCCAAGTTTCCATCACCAACGCGACGCCAAGCGCCCATTCACCGCCCATACCGAGTGCACCAACAAAGCGCAGAGCACCGAGATGCCATGGCTCGGTTGCAAAATAGCAAAGCCCGGTAAAGACCGAATATGTCAGCACGCTCAGGGAAAGGCTTCTCACGCGTCCGATGCGGTCACCAAGCCAGCCAAACAAGAAGCCACCCAACGCGGCACCGATAAGGAAAAGGGCGGTAATCTGTGCGATCCATGGTCCGATATGGCTGTCATTTGCGTGACCGAGCAAACTCGCGAGGCTGGGCCTTGCGATAATGGGAAACAGCCCCATTTCGAAGCCATCGAAAAACCAGCCCAAAAGCGCTGCAGTGAGTACCAGATTTTGGTTGCGATTGGAAATAACAATAGGCTTCGCGATTACGGCTTCCATGCGCATTCAAGTAGCAGACCAACGGGAATTGAAAAGCCAGGGAACATTCCTCCGGCAAGAATGGTTTCACAACCGAGGTTTGACCTGGAGGCAGCTGATGCATTTCAAGCCCACGCCCATGGTTCAGAGTTTCGTTTTAATCGCCCTCATGGCACAAGCCCTTTGGGCAAATGCGAGCCCTCCTGCGAAAGCAGTCCCCCGACGTTGCTGCGCCTCTTTTCCATCCGCGTCCGCGTCAGCGCCGCTTCTAGGAGCCCCCCATCCAGATTGCATTGTCTGTTTAGAACGACCTCAGACACATCTCATGGTGCCTTGCGGTCACCAATGTGTTTGCGCAACGTGCGCCGGAGCCTTTGCAGCTGGAACCGAATGCCCTGTGTGCCGCACATTGATTACCAGCATTATCCAGGTATTTGTAGTAGGCGGCAGTTGATTGACCTTCAGTCATTCGGGGAAAAGTCATCCACTGCAATGACTCTTTGCATTTGCGAATCTTCCGCTTTCTCGCTTGAAATCGCCCTTGCCAACGCTTCCTCCAAATAGCCAATTGGATTTGGAGGCACGTTTTTTTGATACGTTCCTTCGGTCAATCGCTCGCGTGTGGGCGAAGGTGTCATCATCGTTTGCGCAACTTGATGGGCGAGGCGATCGGATGGAGGTTTGAAGTGATAGCCAAGTGGAAATGCAACCAAGCGGAGAATCCACGCAGCAAAACGATTGGGTAAATTATGAATAATGCCAATGAATGCCTCCTGGATATTATGGAGCTCCTGATCCACTGCATAGTCCCTTAGTGACAGATCCTCCGTGTGACTTCCGTCATCATGAAAGCGCTTCAGCGCAGCTGATGCACAATAGAGCGAACTTAAGATATCGCCGAGCCGAGCAGAAATACGCTCATGGCGCTTGAGTTTGGAACCCATAGACGCCATCGCAAGGTCAGACGCAAACGCAAATGCGGCACTGAAGCGTGTTAAGTGCTGCATATTGTTCTGCGTGGGGACGAAAGCCATCACAAAGGCGCGCGTTGCATTCTTGACAATGTGTAATGCATGACCAAAAAATGCCTTGTCAAATGCAGCGAGATCCTTGTCGTGACAAGCCTTCATTTCTTTTAACACATACGGATGACACCGCATGGCGCCTTGACCAAAAATAATCAAGCTCCGAGTTAAAATGTTCGCCCCTTCCACCGTGATGCTGACGGGCAAACCAAAATACATAGCCGACAAGTAGTTTTTTGGTCCGAGACAAATGCCTTTGCCACCATGAATATCCATTGCATCATTGACAGCACGGCGTGCACGCTCGGTGCTGTGGTATTTCAAAATCGCTGAAGCCAACGATGGCTTTTCACCCGCGTCAATCGCAGCTGTGTTGGCTCGCAACATGGCTAAGTTCATATAGGCATTTGCGCCAATGCGAGCCAACGCTTCTTCGACGCCTTCGAATCGACCAATCGGGAGATTAAATTGTTTTCGCACGCGCGCATAAGCCCCACTGGTCAACGCAGCCATCATGGTCGTCGCTGATGCGGTGCTTGGTAGCGTAATGCCTCTCCCAACGGCCAAACACTCCATCAGCATGCGCCAACCCTGCCCTGCCATGGCTCTTCCTCCGATGATCGCATCAAGCGGCACGAAAACGTCCCGACCTTGGGTAGGTCCATTTTGAAAATTCACATGCATTGGATGATGACGACGACCAATGGTGATGCCATCTAAATGTGCTGGAACAAGCGCACACGTGATACCGATATCTTCTATATCTCCCACGAGATGATCTGGATCATGAAGCCGAAAAGCAAGACCAATCAAAGTTGCCACTGGCGCCAGAGTGATATAGCGCTTGTCCCAATTGAGACGAATACCGAGCGTTTTTTTTCCCTCATATTCGCCGTAGCAAATGACACCGTTGTCGAGAATTGACGCAGCATCAGAGCCCGCGTGCGGGCTAGTGAGCGCAAAGCAGGGAATTTCTTCGCCACGGGCGAGCCTTGGTAGATAATAATTCTTTTGTTCTTCTGTCCCGTACTTCACGAGAAGTTCAGCAGGACCAAGTGAATTCGGCACAGCAATTGTGATGGCCGCCGCTGTACTGCGACTGTTCACTTTCATAAGGGTAGACGCATGGGCCCAAGCAGAAAATTCCTTACCACCATAGTGCTTGGGAATGATGAGGCCAAAGAAGCCATGCTTCTTCAAAAACGCCATGATGTCATCTGAAACACGTTTTTCGATCGCAGTAATTTTCCAATCATCTAACTTTTGACACAATTCTTCGACTGGCCCATCTAAGAACGTTTTCTCTTCGTCGCTCAGTCGAACAGGTGGCTGCGATAAAAATCGCTTCCAGTTGGGAGAGCCAGAGAAAAACTCGCCTTCAAATGTAACCGTGCCGGCCTCGAGTGCTTCTCTTTCAGTAGCTGACATGGATGGCATCGCACGTTCGAAAAGGCGCATGGTAACGCGAGAAATGGTATATTGCCTAATCCGAATCAGCAATTTGAACACTGCAGCCCCCCTTTTTCTCTCACCTATAGTAACATCACTGTGTAATCAGTAAACATTGGGGGAATTTTGTTTATGGCGAAATACAGCGAGAAAGCTCAAAAAGCAGTCGAAAAAGCCATGCATAAGATGAAAGAAGGGAAACTCAAAAATGGCAAGAGCGAAAAGAAAGTACGATTGGCCAAACAAGCGATTGCGATAGGGCTGTCTGAGGCTAGAAAGAAAGGGCTCAAAGTTCCTCCAGCACCCCAAAAATCGACGCCGAAAGCAAAACCTAAGACAATACCAAAGGCAAAAAAAACGCCGAAGAAAGGCTATTCTAGACCAAAACCGAGCGCGAGCAAAACCGCCGCCACCAAATAAGATGGTTTCAGCATTGAAGTGCCCCCAATGAAAGTGTCTCCGGTTGATGAATCTCCGGTCGAGCTCATACACGGATTCCACAGCAAATAGAATGTCTGCCCTTGCGGTCCCGCCGGATTGTTGACGGTGATGTCGTCGGAATCAATGGTACTCATCGCCTGATCATTCGCGCTGTTAGTGGTCACCGCAATGGAACTATTAATGCGTAGAATCGCATCCTGGCCACAGCCAGACCATGTGACATTGTTTGCGTTCAAGGTGTGTTGCAGCAAAAAGTTGCTTTGCGCAGGGCCCCAGGTAGTTTGTGTGTAGGGGCTGGTATTGCTTCCAGCCAAGAAATACTCCACCGAAAATTGTGCATTTGTTCCCGCTGGGAGGCTATTGAAGCCTCGATAATCCATGCCGACGATTGAAACGCTGTAACCAGATGGAACATGCACCGGAACGGAAAGATCGCAGCCTTGATATGCGGTGGTTGGCCCACCTGTGCCGCCAGCAGTCACGGTGTAGCTGCTGAACAATACGCTGAGAGCAGAACCATCGGGGCTGAGTGCCGTTGACACTGATCCATTTGGACAGCCACTGCCATTTGATTGGGGTGTACCGATGGAAACGCTAAAATTATTTGTAGCTGTGCTGCTTGGGGCGGTCCCAGTTGAATTAGTGGCGGCTATGGCTGTAGATGCGACAAGCAGAAAGCAGGGGAGGTATTTCATGGAGAAACTCCTCCGGATTAACGTCGCAGCTCCATAAGTCATTCCGGAGAAGCACACACCTATCCACCCAGCAACCCTCTCAGAAAAACACCAGATGAAACAGAATATCCGCATCCCGGTTCTTTTTTTGTCGGTCCCTCTGAATAGACTAAAAATCCCGGGACCTTGAGTTTTTCACAGTAAAAGCGCAGCGATGCCGGAAAGGCTTGCGCGCTTAGTTTTGCCTCGACAAGGGCAACAGGTTTGAGATTTTTGGTAATCAAAAAGTCTACCTCCCGACGGTCCTGATCGCGTAGGTAATACAGTTCATAAACCCCCAATCCCGCATCGCGCCAATATTGGCAGGCTGAATAGAGTTGAACAGCAAGATAATTCTCAAATCGAGATCCAGGATCGTCGGCAAAGGCCCACTGAAAAAAGTACCATTTGCGCTCCTTCTTGACCGCCCTCTCAATGCGGCGACTAAAGGGTGGAAGTGTGAAGCCAAGATAAAGAATTTCAAACAGACGAATCCAGTTTTTGACGGCGTCGCGAGAAACATCCAAGTCTTCTGAAAGGCTCTGCAATGAGAGTGGCCCCTGCATGCGGTTAGGCAGGAGGCGCGCAAGAAGTTCAGCTTTGTCTAAAAGCTCGACGCGGCTAAAATCGCGCATATCCTCTTCGATGAGACGCTTTAAATAAAGGTCCATCCACTTATTCAGAAATGTCTCACTTCCCTTGGCCAAAGCTTGGGGAAAGCCTCCCAAGCGAAGAAGTTGCTCCTCATGTTTTACATCTGCCAAGGGGCCTGGCTCCCAAGATGCAAAATCGCGAGCACTAATTTGGCCGGTATGCCCATTCCATTCGTCGTAAGTAATCGGGTAGAGATGATACAGCTCATATCGACCTTGCAAGCTGTCGCCTCCTTTTTGAAAGAGATTTAGCCTTCCTGAGCCGGTGACGAGAAAGTTCTCTTGGCGGTCGGGTGAGTCGTAATACCCCTTTAGGATCTTTTTCCAATCTCGACGACGTTTGTGAATTTCATCGAAGACAACCCAATCTTTTGCGCCGCGAAAGAAGTAGGGATCCTTCAAGAAGGCTTTTTTGACTTCATTGGTGTCCCAATTGAAGTAGTTCTTTGCAAGGCGCTTCACTTCCGTTGTTTTGCCAACCTGACGCGGTCCGGTGATAAAGACCATGGGGGACTCCAGTAGGTCCTTAGCAGGAAGATCAACTCGCTCTAAGAGGCTTCGATTAAGTAAGTGCATGTTATTTATGATAATAGCAGATCGTTAAATGAGGGTCAAGCCGCGGTTCACGATCGTTAAATGGGGGTATACCATCGTTTCACGATCTGGTTACCTGGGGCAGCCATGGTACCACGCGGCATCGCCAGTGCACTGGGCCATGCAACGCTGGGCATCGCAGTTTGTGCAAAAACAAACAACGTTGGGAGGGCAAAGACAAGTTGTGGGACATAGCGCCTGGCAATCCGCAGCCAAAGACTGAGCCGGAGGATTGGATTGACCGCAACCAGCAGCAGCGAGAAGAAATACAACAGCAATTATTGAGCGCATCAGATTGTCCCCCAAAAAACGATACTCAATTCAGACTATCACAAATTGGTTCTGAGGACCATTGTTGCTCGTGATTCTCTCCCTTGAAGGCCTTACCGATATCCTTAACAAAAATGATGCCCTCATCGGGATAAGTAACAACATCACCGCGATCTTTCGTCCCGCAGTCCAGTATTTGGAGAATGTCATCGCCGTTATTGATGAACTGATGCGCGATTCCTTTTCCCGCTGGTTTTGCCACAAAATCACCCGCGGATACCTCAATCATCTCGTCGTTGATTCTCAAGACTCCACTGCCTTTCAGAATCAAGAAAAATTCTTCCTGCAGCGAGTGGCTATGGTATTTTGCGCTTTTTGCGCCAGGTTTAATGTAATCAATATTGACGTAAAGCCGCTCGCTTCCAGCTGCACTTCCGAGAGCAATTGTCTTCATTGGAGAAAGGGAGTCTGCATCGTCAATAAACTCGCGCGGGCATGAACTTGTGTTGTGAATTTTAGTCATTTTTGCCTCGAGGGTTTTGCCATGAGTCTTGATTTCTCGGCAGCGCCTGCTGAGGATCAAATGCCGATAGAAAATCTGTGTCACATAGTGTGTCCGTGTAAACCAGCAGGTTAGTTCCCTTGCTATCCATGTGCGACTGGAAAAGTATGCCTTTAGCTCCGGACGCGATGACCTCATCTCCTACCACCCAGCTTGGTGGCTCAATTCTTCCATTAAACCAAAGCTCTCGCCAATCACAATAAAAGTCCTCCCATATTGGATCCCAAGAGGAATCAAATCCCTTTCTAAAATCGACCACCGGCCTTAATGTTGCCTGATAACTAACCAAGGTTCCAGGGGAAAATAACGTCGACGTTCGCCGATACTCTTTGACTGCAGTCTCCACATTTAAAGAGAGGTAAAGAGCTGCAACTCCAGGTCGATTTGCGCGGCCTCCAAGCTTTTTTGCACCTTCGCCGCTGATAGGCGTTGCAGCCCATTTTGGTAAATGCATTCGGTAGGCTGCCACCCGATCTAATTCAGTGAGAATCATCCCGCGAATCCAGCTTCCAATGACTGGATATAACGAATCAGATCTTCTGTTCGACCGTCGCTCACTAATTGCTCAGCTGTTTTGTATAAGAATGCCGGCAATGGCTCGTTACGATACCAAAAAATGGTTCGCTCCACATCACCGGATAAATCATTCGCGGCACGTATCACACGGAGCGCATCGCGAAGAAAGCGTTGCACTCCTTCCGAAGTAGGTGCTCGGCTAATCGTGTTGCGATGAACATGGGCCTGGGCAGCCAGCACCTGAATGTCTACTTTCAGAACGTTGCTAAAGCGAATAGGCGAGATAGATGTGCTGCTCACCTCCGGATCACGCAGGTAGCTTAGAAAATTATCAAAGTTATGATGGAAAGCAGGTAAAGCATTGGGAGTAGGCATTTTTGCACCTTTTTTGCACTATACACGCACTATATTTGCACATTTAAGCGAAAAGGTCAAACCGCATCACCGCACATTCTGCACCTGCAATAAAAACGCCTCAATAAACGGCTGAATCTCCCCATCCAGCACCGCGTCCACATTCCCAATCTCCACCCCGGACCGCAAATCCTTCACAATCCGATAGGGCGCAAGCACATAGTTGCGAATCTGCGATCCAAAAGACGCCTCCATCTTCTCCGCTTCAGCCTTATCTTTCTCCGCCAACCGCTTCTTCATCTCATGGTCGTAAAGCTTCGATCGCAACAGCTTCATGGCCGTCGATCGATTCTTCTGCTGGCTGCGCTCTGCCTGGCATGCCACCACAATACCCGTCGGAATGTGTGTCAAGCGCACCGCAGAATCCGTCTTGTTCACATGCTGGCCACCTGCCCCGCCCGCGCGGTAGGTGTCCACGCGAATGTCATCAGGCTTTATATCCACTTCAAACGAATCATCTATTTCAGGTATCACCCATACAGATGCAAACGACGTGTGCCGACGTGCATTGGCATCAAATGGCGAAATACGCACCAAGCGATGCACGCCCACCTCAGCTTTCAAGTAGCCATAAGCAAACTCGCCCATGCACAGCATCGTCACATTCTTTAAGCCAGCCTCTTCACCAGGCTGAATATCGACGAGCTCCACATCAAATCCACGTCGCTCCGCATAACGCTTATACATGCGAAAAAGCATCTCGACGAAATCTTGTGCCTCCACACCGCCTTGGCCTACGTTGATGCTCAAAATGGCATTAGCACCATCTTGCGGACCACCTAGCATGCGCTCCATTTCCATGCGACGCACAGCTTCTTCAAGCTTCTCGACCTCGACTCGGAGCTCGTTTACCTCGGTCGCATCTTCCGACATCATCTCCAGCAATTCGGTACAATCTTTTAAGCTGTGTTCTGCCTCAGAAAAGCGTTTCACCTCGCGCTCAAGGCCAGTTTTCTCTTTTTGCGATTGCCCGGCTTTGGCCTGGTCCAGCCAAAAGTCTTGCTCAAGCATGGCATCTTCGAGTTCTTTTAAACGCGCGATTTTTGCATCGATAGCAAGCGGCTTACGCAGTGCGCTCAGACGCGTCTCAAGGCTTCCCAATGTGCGTTTGAGGTCCGCAATAATATTAGCGACATTTTCTACACTCATGATTATTCCGTTCTAAAGCGCGCGATGAATAAGGATATCGCCATAAATGCCAAGCTGAGCCACGCTATCACATCGCCCCACAACATATAGGGGGTTGTCTCTTGGCTTAATGGCACATTCGCAATCACTGATGCTTCCGTGTAGAGCGATGTGGCCTGATGCACATGCCCCCGCGGATCAATGATGCCTGAAACACCCGTGTTAGTCGCGCGCGCAAACGCCCGACCTGTTTCCACGGCGCGCAACTGGTACATCGCAAGATGCTGATAAGGCGCCGACGATATGCCATACCAAGCATCGTTGGTCACATTGACCAAAAGCGACGCGCCGTGGTTGGCAAATCCCCGACTAATCTCGGGGAACACGCCCTCATAGCAAATGGTAATTCCCACAGCGACGTCTAAACCATCGCGAATATGCATCTTGATGGGCTCAAAGGTCTTGCCTGGATAGAAAGCACCGAGATTCGGCACAACCTTGCTCACGATTCCTTGAAATGGCCAGGGAACATATTCGCCAAAGGGCACCAAATGGATCTTGTCGGCGCGGCCCAACACCTCAAACTGTGGCCCGAGGACCACTGCAGAATTATGAAAAATCGGTTCGCCCCCATTCACGCCCGGGGTACCGGGCTCCATCATCACTGCGCCAGCGATCATCTGGGGCACGTTTGCGCCAAGCGGAATTAACTGTTTCGCGGTTGTGATAATTGGCGTGGGCAATGCTGCTTCCGGCCAAATAGCAAGGTCGATATGCTGCGTAGCCGCTGCATCTTGCAGTCGCTTGTAGCGGCTCAAAATCTCTCGCGCATAGATATTTGCGTGGTTCTTAATGCCCTGCTCAATGTTGCCCTGCAAAAGCGCAACTTTCAGCGTCGGCATTGAAGCTGGCGAATAAGTCCATAAACGCCAGCCACCAAAACCCACAAACAACAAGGTCACACTAAGCGCCAACACCACAGACTTCTTTTTCGAAATCGCATCGACAATGGCCACGTTCACAAACACAATGTAAAATACCAAGCCATAAACACCGACGAGAGCAGCAGCTTGTAGCAAAAGCGGAACAGTCGCCAGAGAATTACCTATGTTTCCCCAGGGGAATCCACCAAATGGTGCGTAGTTCTTCAAAAACTCCACCATCGTTATTGACGCTGGAAGCACGTACCAAAGCGGCAGAGACCGCTTTTTTGACACATACCACGCGGCAGCAAAAGCAAATCCGATAAAGCTGCCAAGAATAGAGGCAGACAACAACACTGCCATCACGCTCAATAACAGAGGAACCCCGCCAAACACCGTCATCGCAATACCAAACCAGTGAATGATCATGAGGTACTGAATAAACGTCGCCGCAAAACCAAGCGCAAATGCTTGCCACACAGAACGACATTGATACATGCCAAATATCACAGGCACGTATGCAACAAAACTGAGCAGCCCCGTCAAACCAGTGGGATCAATGGGCGTCTCGCCAAGCGCCGAAATCACCAAAGGCTGGCTTAGGCCAAGCAAGATGCCGCTCAGCAAACCGCTCAATATGACACGTGCAATCGTGATTTGTGTACAACCAACTTGTTCGCTCTTCTCCATCGGAAGAGCTAAAAGAGTCTGGGCCATTTTGATTCCGCTAGTTTGTCTCAGATAAGCCAAATAAACAATTCACATTGCGACATGCAAACGCAGGCTTCCATTCGTTTTTTTCCATATCAGAGACGTGCAATAAGACAATACGCCGACCGGCTACAGAACCTGCACATTCGCCTTTGGTCTTATCACAGCTAATGCCGATTTCTATTGGCTTTGCCACCGATGCGTGACAAATGCCTTTTTCGTATTGTGCCACGCGCAGCAAGCCGTGTTCGCGAAAAAGCTCCACAACACCACAAGTCCCATCTGTAAAAACCTGCATACCCACTGCACGATTGCCATCGTCGGACGAATAAAACACGCCACCAGCCGCTGGCTCAGGTATTCCACCTAATGCCTCGCGCACAAGATGTTGCGTCCTTTTGACATCCAATGGCAGCTCCACTCTTTCAAGTGTCATCATCGCTGAAAAAGATGCGCCCTTAGGCAATGCCTTTGATCCAACCAGCAAAGACAGGTCACGCCGAAAATGCCCGGCATCTCCCTGTTTGGCTGCATAGCCCATGCGTCCCGATTCATATGCCCATACTGGCGAATAGCTAACCCATTTCGATGCGCGAGGGCCTTTCAATGTGGTGTGAACATCCACGACGTTTGCCCCTTGCGCTGTCACAACAACTTCCTGCGGGACACGTCGAGACATTGCTACACCCAAGATAAGTCCAGCGAACAAGGCAACGAAACCAACAATGAGCCTCGGTTTTTGCGCCCACAGTGGCTTTGGCGCCCACGTCGAAAACCCGGTCGACTCGCGTATAGTTGTGCGGGCATGCGGCATGTAATACACCCGCCCACCCGGAGAGCTCGACGCATTGGAACCACCAAATTCTGAAAATAAAACAGAAGGCGCTTCTTCCTTCTCTGTGCGGCTTTGCACGGGGGCTACAAAAACTTCCACATTTGTTTCGATTTGCGCGAGGGCTTCATCAAACTCCACTGCCGTTTGAAAGCGTTCGCTAGGCGCACGAGACAGCGCCTTGGTCACGCATGCATCAACAGACGGGGATACTTTTAAGCCACGCTCAGTGGGGAGTAAAAATCGCCCAAGGGGTAAATCGCCGGTGATACACTCATAAAAAATCACACCACAGGCATATAAATCTGAGCGCACATCGACACGCTTTGCATCCGTGTGCTGTTCCGGTGCCATGTAGTTCACCGTGCCCATCGTCACCCGACTTCGCGTCAAATTGGGATGCGGATCGGCAGCCTCGTTCAAAATACCGGCAAGACCAAAGTCAACCAGCACAATGCGCTCTTGACCAAGCTCACCTGCTTCCACCAGCACATTTTCTGGCTTTAAATCGCGATGGATTATGCCACGATCATGCGCCGCCTTCAGCCCCGTCAAAATAGCACGCATAAACCGAATCGAAGTGGGCAGTGGTAAAGGCCCATTCTTCAAATAAGTACGCAGCGTCGCGCCACGAACATACTCCATACAATAATAGTGCACACCAGCATGCGAACCACTATCAAAAATGGCAACAACATTGGGATGACGAAATGCTCTAAGTGCCGCAGCTTCTCTCTCAAACCTCGCCACAAGATCGTTGCGACCAGAAAGCTCCAGCGACAACACTTTCACCGCTGTTTCACGACCCGATGCTTTATGCAGAGCACGATACACGCGGCCCATCGCACCTTTGCCAATGCACTCCAGTAATTGATAGCCAGGAATCTCGGGCGCGACAGCTGGTTCGCGCGCCTCCGCGTCAGGCACAATGGTTTGTGTGCCATCGAGAGAACTTTCGTGGGGCGTATCTTGATAGCGTCGCGCAAGCGCTGGATGAATACCAATGCCACGCACGCGACGACTCGAATTCTGCGGCAGCTCCTGCAATGTGCCACAACGTCCACAGCGCACAAGACCGCCCGTAGAAGTGCTCTCTTCTTTGAGCTCAACTTGGCAGGCTGTGCAACGAAAGGTCATTCAACAACTCAACGTAATATATCAACAATTAAACTATAGCACAGGTGCAACTAGCGCTGCATATAACGGACATTTCCCGCACGCGCTTGTTTCATTTGCGGGGAAACTTCCAAATGAAACTGATACCACTGCTCGCCATAGACACGCATTTTTAATTTCTTATCGTTTTGCAAGCTCATCAGATTGGCCGAAAGACGCGGGTCAGCATCCTTCAATTTGGCTTGCCCTCTGGATAAAATGGCAATCGCTTTGTCGGTATGGCCTGCCTTCCAATGGCAATAAGCCCACAGACTCCAGAGCAAACCTTGCTTCGATGAATACTTCACCGCCGACTCAAACACCTTATCCATCTTGGCGTAATCTTTCTTGCGAAAGCACAACACAGCAAGCATGCCCTTGGCTGCCCAGTGACGCACGAAGGCGCGCTCCAAATAAGGCTTAGCCTTATCGAACTCCTGACGAACATAATAGATGGTGCCGATTTGGCCATCCATGGCGCTCTTCGTGAAAAGCTGCCAATTGCCAAACTTGCGTTTGATATCTTCCATCACCGCAATGCTGCGATCGATACGTCCGCGCTGAAGTTCTGTTTGCGCTTGCTGCATGGCGGCTTCAAACTGACGGCCGATGCGTCGCGCTAAAAACCAGTAGGTTAAACCAAAAACAGCCAGCGCAGGTAAGATAGCACCGACCAGACTAAAAATCTTCGCCACAATGGCAAAACAGCTGGCAGCGGCCAACAAAGCAATTAATAACACCAACATCGACGCTATACTCCAATGCTCTTCAAAAACTGGACGCTACGCAGCGGCCTATGGCTGAGCTGCTTTAAGCGGTACCAAAAAATTTGGGCCACCACGCGCAAAGTTGCCATCTCGACTGCAGGCAATGCATCTAAGTCTGCCTCAAACAAAGAAAGCGCAGCCAGCCTTGCCGGCTCGTCAAAAGGCACGCACACATCCGTAGCAGAATCTACAGGGCCAGACAAATCGGGCAAGTACCCGCTATGGTGTAAAATCTTAAGCTCAAGCGCCCGCAGCAAGGCAGGCGTCCCTTGGCCCTTAGCCAGCAAAGCAAAAGCTTGTTTGTAGCAATCAAAAATCTGTTCTGCAGCGTCGTTCTCAGGCACAAAAATTTCGACAATCTCAGTCAAGTAACAGGCCCAACCCCATTGTTGTAAATGACCTGCAACAGCGTAACTCATCGGGTCTACATCAATCTGGCCAAGCCGTGCAAGGTCACGATTGGGTGAAATCGCGAGGCCCACTTTCGCGAGCATAGGCGCCTGCATCATGCCCCCGCGCGTGCGAGACGGTTTTAGTCCATTTTTCACAAATGCGCTGAGGCGCCCTTTCTTTTTGCAAAAAAGTCGCGCGATGCAGTCTGCTTCACCGTAGCGCACGAGCGACGTGACAAACGCTTCGTCATACTCGAGTGGTCGGCGCGCTAAAGCCATTTACGAATACGGGTAAGGCCTTCTGTGATAGTCTCCATCGACGATGCGAGACTCATGCGCACAGTGCCTGGCACACCAAATGCGGATCCCGCAACCAACGCGACATGGGCTTCATCGAGCAAGCGATCAGCAAGCACTTGGTCGTCCTTGGTGATGGACGAGAAATCGAGCAGCACATAGAACGCGCCTTGCGGCTTGAAACACGTAACGCCCGGCATGCTTGCCACAATCTCCAGAGTCTTATTGCGGCGCATCTCATAAGCTTGGCGCATCTTTTCGATCTCTGCCTTCACCTCAGGCGGCTCAAGCAATGCATACGCACAAGCAGCCTGGGCGACCGTTGCGATGCAGGTATATCGCTGCTCCTGCAACTTCACCATGGCGCCCACCAGCTCTTTGGGGCCGCCCACAACGCCGACTCTCCAGCCAGTCATGGCATAAGCCTTCGATGCACCGGTGATGACGAGCGTGCGGCTATAAGCATCATCCGAGAACGACGCTGGGCTTACGTGTTTGACATTATCAAAAAGCAAGTGCTCGTAAATTTCGTCGGAGATGACCCAAATCTTCGAGTCCTTCACCACGTCCATCAATCCACGCAACGCAGCTTCACTAAATACTGCTCCGGACGGATTGTTTGGGGAGTTTAAAATTATCGCCTTGGTTCGAGGCGTGATTGCCGCGCGCAATTGCTCTGGCGTAGGCACATACCCCTGCTCTTTCGACGCATGCACGAGCACGGGCGTACCGCCTGCGAGGCTAATCAATTCGGTATAGCTGACCCAATAGGGGGAGAATACAATTACTTCGTCGCCAGCACCAATCAGTGCATCAATCGCTTGTGAGATAGCCGACTTGGCGCCCACGGTCGAAAGCACTTGCGAAGCATCGTAGCGAACCTTTTGGTCGCGCTCAAACTTGATGCGCATGGCATGAATCAGATCGTCGGAGCCACGCACACCTGTGTAGCGGCTGATGCCTTTATCGAGAGCTTTCTTAGCAGCTTCTTTGATCACTTGCGGCGTATCAAAATCTGGTTCACCGGCACTCAGTGTCATCACCGAGATACCTCGGTCGGTGAGCGCTTTAGCGCGGGCTTTCATGGCCAACGTTGCTGAGGAACCAAGTTTCAAAACACGTTCATTGAGAGTTAATAGCGACATATTATTCTCCATTCAAATCAAATGCCAAATTTCTTCTTCAGCGCCGCCGACACTGGCTCGGGCACCATGGCGCTGACGTCTGCACCAAAGCTCGCGACTTCACGCACAAGCTTCGACGACACATAAAAACTGGATTCGCCAGTCATCAAAAATACTGTCTCGACTTCCTTAGCGATTTTGCGATTCATCGTGGCCAAGTTGAACTCATATTCGAAATCGCTCACCGCACGCAGACCGCGTAGCAGCGTATTGATTCCCTTTTTCCGCGCGTAGTCGACGAGCAGGCCCTTAAAAGAATCGACCTCGATATCTTTGCCTGCGGGAAGACACTTGCGCACCAAGTCCATGCGTTCTTGCACCGAAAATAGGTGGTGCTTTTGCGGATTATCGGCCACTGCCACCACGACTCGATCAAATCGCGCACGGGCGCGTTCGATGATGTCCAAATGGCCAAAGGTAAGGGGGTCAAAACTGCCGGGGTAAATGGCTGCTTGCATAGGCGTGTATGTTGCGCCGACTTGCCGATAAAAGTCAAACGGGTTGCAAAGGTTCGAGAAGCGGATTCATAACTTTGAGTCGGCAACGCGAAAAATCACGATCTGCAGACCAAAGCTCCGACACGCCTGACTCCATACAAATTGCCGCAATACGCATGTCATGAATTTTTGGTCCAGTCACCTTGGCATAAGTTTGCTTTTACGTGCTTAAAACACTTGGCAGAAAAAGGCGCTACTTGGGCTATTCCCTGGCCATG
>Ga0207042_1049_pt1 | contig 27618 bp, 20 predicted proteins | sample Alteio_BWMinCont_70_FD_153310 | JGI IMG/M metagenome (GOLD analysis project Ga0207042, IMG submission 153310) | Enriched cells from forest soil in Barre Woods Harvard Forest LTER site, Petersham, Massachusetts, United States -... | ecosystem: Environmental > Terrestrial > Soil > Temperate forest >... | reverse complement strand
TTCACAACCGGACTAAAGACAGCGGAACGTGCGCCAATCACAATTTTTGCTGTGCCATTACGAATCCGATGCCACTCATCATAACGTTCGCCATGACTTAACCGATGGTGTAAAACAGCGATTTGTCCTTCAAACCGACTACGGAATCGATGGACAGTTTGTTCTGTAAGGGAAATTTCAGGGATCAACATAATTGCCCCTTTACCCTGTTTTAAAACACAATCGATCGCTTGTAAATAAACCTCTGTTTTACCACTGCCAGTGATCCCATAAATAAGATGTGTTTCAAATGTGTTTTTTTCGATCGCACTACAAATTTTATCTAAAGAGATTTGCTGTTCACCATTTAATGTTTTGGGCTGTGTGCGAAAATATTCTTCGTTTAATAAAGGGGATCGGTCGATACGTATAATATCTAAAACAAGCCAGCCCTCTTTAGCTAATGTGTCGATTGGACTTCGCGATCCTTGTGTTTTTTCTAATAATTCTGAAAGCAAGATCCCTTTGGTGACTTGAAGCATGACATCTAAGACATTTGCCTGGGCGCTTTTTTTATTACGTATTTTTTCGCACTGTTCGCGTAGTTGTTCGCGGGTTTTTCCACGCATGACATACAGTTGTTCTTTGGCTTGTTTGACTTGCCGCAAGCTTGCGGGAATCATCATTTTGAGAACTTGTCGCAGGGGAGTGTAGTAATAGTGTGAAATCCAAAGTGCGAGTTTAAAAAGGTCAGGTGTGATGACCGGAGTGTCGTTGAGTAATTTGTGAATAGGTTGAACGGTTGCATAATCAGCTTTGGGCTTTACTTCAATGACATAACCGCCTTGCGGTTTTCCTCGAACAGGAACTTCAACACGACACCCTTTTTCAATCACAGCCATTAATTCTGTGGGAATTCCATAGTCCAATGGCTTATCGATCGCAATATCCAGTAGAACTACAGCATATGCCGGAAAAGAACTCATGAGATTTTTTCGATTTGATCACAAAGGTTTTTCCAAAGGGATTCTTTGAGTTTAGGTTGTTTGAGATAAAGAGATAAATCCGGAATGACAAAAAGGGGAATGGTATGAAGTAAACCGTTACTTCCTTTTCCACCATCTTTATAGAATTTCATGAGCTCGCGGAACGTGTAAAGACTCCAATCACCGGCAATAATCAGTTTCGCCTTGCTCGCATGTAATAATTGCTCCCAACCACTTTCTTTTTCAATCTGAAGTGCAGAGACCACAACAGAGGAAGCAAATTTTCGGTCTATCGCTTTTGAGATATTTTCCAAAAAGGTATGAAAAGGGGGACCTTCATGGAAAGAAAGAAATAAAATTTCAGCATCCTTTGGGGAAGCGATGGTCTTTTTAGGTTCGGGGATAGTATCTAAAATCGTGATTGCAGGCGCTATAGACGCAAAAATCGCTTTCATGGGGCCAAAGTCTTGAGTAGATGGGGCGATCGCCGTTTCAAGCGTCATAAATGGTTTGGCTTCAGTCGAAGTAGAAACGGGACCAATAGAAGTCGTTTGAATCGGGACGGGTTGTGCTATAGGTTTTGAAATGACTTCTATCGGTTTGACTGGAGGTATTATAGGTTGTTGAGTGACAGTGGGTTGAACAAAAATCGGCTGTTGTTTAGGTGTTGCAGTTAACGTAACTGGTTGAGCTTTAGTAAGTTTTAATAGTGCATAAGCTTCCGGTTCGCAAGGAACGGATCCGCCATCGGGATATTCTTGTTTAAGATAACGTTGAGTGAGAGCTGCTAGTTCTGCAAGCTGATGTTGCATGTGCATGATTAATTCTGTTAGGGGTGTATCAGCTTAAATTTATCACACGGAAAACAAAAAAGACACTCCTTTTTTAGAAAAAGGAGTGTCAAAAATATTACCAGTTGCTGCCTGGCTTCTTTTGTTGTGGGTTGTTCCCTTGCTGTCTTGGTTGTGAACCACCACCGCTGCCTGGTTGTTGCTGTTGCTGTGGTTGTTTTTGTGGTTGTTGACCTGGATTTCTTTGAGATTTGTTTTTGTCCATGAATGACCTCCTTAAGGTATTAAATTTGATAGTTGATTCTAACTATCGGGGACATCTCTACCAAATCTCACTTTATAAAATCATTGTCAATTATTTTTTATTTAATTTATTCAAAAAAAGTCATTTGATATTGATTTTCAGTTACTTTTGATTTTGATTGAATTGTTCGTTTTGGTTTTGAAGGTTCAAAAGCGCTCTTGCGATTCGCATTTTCTTCCAAATGGACCAAAATCTCTTGCGCACGGGTAATCACTTGGTGCGGAAGCCCTGCTAATCGTCCTACATGGATTCCGTAACTTTTATCTGTCCCCCCACGCACAATCTTTCGTAAAAACACGATGTGGTCGCCAGCTTCTTGCACCGCAACATGAAAATTAACCGCACCCGGAATTTTTTCTTCAAGTTTTGTGAGCTCCCAATAATGCGTGGCGAATAAAGTTTTTGCCATTTTCTCTTCAGTCAAAAGCAAATATTCTGCTACAGACCAAGCGATTGAAATTCCATCATACGTACTTGTGCCGCGGCCGATTTCGTCCAATATAACTAAAGATCGGGAGGTAGCATTATGCAAAATATTCGCTGTTTCCGACATTTCGACCATAAAAGTTGATTGCCCTTTGGAAAGGTCATCGCTAGCACCTATTCGGGTAAATACGCAATCGATAATGCCTAAATGGGCTTTTTTAGCCGGTACGTAGGAACCTATTTGTGCCATGATAGCAATTAATGCGACTTGACGGATGTATGTCGATTTACCGGCCATGTTGGGACCGGTAATTAATAATAATCGGTTTTTATCGTCATCTAATTGTGTGTCATTAGGAATGAACTTTTCTCCTGTTCCTAATTGCTCGACAACGGGATGTCGTCCTTCAATAATTTCTAAACTGGTGCTGTCGTCAACAACAGGTCTTATGTAGTCATAGTGGCGTGCACATTCGGCCAAGGAAAGAAGTGTATCTAAAATGGCAATGGCTTGTGCAGTATTGATGACCTGTTGCGTATATTTAGCGACTTCGCAACGTAATGATAGAAAGAGTTCACTTTCAATTCCCGCGATACGTTCTTCGGCATTGAGGACTTTATTTTCGTATTCTTTGAGTTCCGGTGTGATATAGCGTTCGGCATTCACAAGGGTTTGTCTGCGATGAAAACTATCGGGCATCTTATCAGATTGGCCTTTACTCACTTCAATGTAATAACCAAACATGCGAGTGAAACCAACTTTGAGTGTTTTAATTCCTGTGGAATCTCTTAGTTGCTGTTGATAGCGTCCCAGCCATGCTTTGCTGTCCCGACTCAGTTCACGTAACTCATCTAATTCTGCATGAAATCCATCTCTAAAAACTGCTCCGTCACTTAAACGCATCGGAGCCTCGTCAATGAGGGCTCTTGCGATCAAGGCTGTTAATTCTGGGAGGGGATCCAATTTTTCGCAGGATTCCCATAAGAGGCCTTGTGATAGGCCAGCTTGTTGTAAAAGGCTTTTGACGTGGCCGATGGGCTCACAAGAAAAACGTAAGGCGACGACATCTCTCGGAGAAGAATTACCTGTTCCAATACGATTGACAAGACGTTCTAAATCGCGTACATGATTGAGTAAATTTCCCAAACGGTCCATCAGGGAACGTTTTTGAAGAAGTGTTTCTATAGCATCTTGACGTTTCTTAATTTCTAGCGGACATAACAAGGGCTGTTTCACCCAGCGATGCAGCAAACGGGCTCCCATGGGAGTCTTTGTTTTATCCAAAATAGACAACAATGTGTTTTGTTTACCGCGATCATAAAGCGATTCGGTTAATTCTAGATTTCGTTGAGAAATACGGTCCAAAGACATGTAATGACTGGTGGAATAGGGAGTGATTTCACGAATTTGGGAAATGGTCATGCATAAATGATCTTGTAGATAGCTCAACAAAGCCCCTGCAGCATTAATTCCTGAAATCATTCCCTTGAGTCCAAAGCCATCTAAACTACGGACTCCAAGATGATTCAATAAAAAGTCACAAGCAGATTGATGTTCAAAATGCCAATCATCATGCAAATTTAATGAGAAATTAAAATGATTTTTTAATTCTTGGAAAAGTTCGGGTTGTTTTGCATGAAACTTTTTTGAGGTCAAAATTTCTGCTGGTCTTAATCGGAATAATTCATTGATGAGTTCTTGTTCTTTTTCAAATTCGATTAAATGACATTCACCGGTTGTTAAATCTGTAAAACAGAGTCCATACCATTGACCAAGGCGTGTGACACTGGCAAAGTAATTATTCGTTTTGTCAGAAAGCAAAGAGGAATTCATCAAGGTCCCAGGACTTACCGTACGGACGATATCTCGTTTGACTAAGCCTTTGACCTTACTCGGATCTTCCATCTGTTCAGCAACTGCAATGCGATAACCTTTGGCTACGAGTTTGTCGATATAGTTTTCACACGTATGCGCCGGAACTCCGCACATAGGGATTTCATGACGTTTTGTGAGTGTCAGGTTTAATTCTTTAGAAATCACTACGGCATCGTCATAGAACGCTTCGTAAAAATCACCCAGCCTAAAGAAAAGGAGTGCGCTTCCTGCCCGTTGTTTACAGCTATTCCATTGCACCATCATTGGCGATGTTTTGGTTGTTTCTTCTAATTCTAAGCTCATGAATTTCCTCGATTAAGGATAGTTATTCTCCTGAAAAGTTGGGTTACAATCAAGAGGAAAATCTTCTCGTTTATTATTAGAACCTTGTGTATTTTTTAATTTTTATCAGTATGGTACGTGGATTAAAACAAATAGGTAAACTTTGAACGAAAATTATACTACATTTTCAGTATTGAATTCTGTCCTATGGGGAGCAGCTAGGGGGTTTATTTTACTTCCTGGAGAACACCCTTTCGATCGAGTGAAAGCCGTGATGCAAGCAAATGAACAGGGGTCACTCGGAGTCAATCAAACCATCAGACAATTGGTCAAAGAGCGAGGAATATGGACATTATGGGAAGGCATCGTTCCGGGAATTGCGAAATCTGTTGTTAAACAAGGGATACGTTTTCCGATGATTTTGTTTATTCCGCCGTTATTTGATTCACATATTCCCAAAAAATGGCAGGAAACTTTTCCATGTTTGAAGAACTTGAGCGCAGGATTTGCAATTTCTCTTGTAGAAACAACGGTTCTAGCCCCATTTGATCGCTGGAGGGTTTCTAAAATGACCGGAGGAAGTTTAAAAGAATCTATAAATAGTTTGTTTGCTGGATCAAAACCTTATTATGCGCGACAAGCAATCTCGTGGGCGACATGGTTGGTTTGTGAAGAAAAATTTAAGCAATTCGCAAAAAAATATACCGAATGTGAAGAACTTTCTATATATTCGTTGATTTCTGTGTCGATGGGTATCTCTGTTGTGAATACGGCTGTGACGCTACCGCCAGATCGGATTAAAACACTGTTACAAAAGCCGAATCCTACATTGACGAAGAAGTTGTGGCCCGGATTGTGTCACGTGGTAAAAACTCAGGGGTTAAGATCGTTGTGGGTAGGTTGGCAGTTACGATTAGGTCATTCGGTTGTGAGTACGTTAGGGACAGTGTATTTGCTACAAAAATTTCGAAGTTGAAAAGGTTAGGAAATTTTAACACAAAGTAGAACGCAAGAAACAGAGAAACAAACAAGGAACTAATATGAATGGGGTCAATTTTCATAATTGTAATGTTGCAGTCATTGGAACAGAATTAACTATCAATGGGATGGTGACATGTCTCCGGAGGTTGAATTCTTGTACAGAAGATGAAAGGAAAGAGTATGACTTAGCCAGACAAAAATATGATGAAAAGTATGAACAAATTATTGCTCAAGCATTGTACAAAAGAGATAAAGAAAGATTTGTATGTCTCATTACCAAAGATACCTACGTTAATGTTTTAGGGAATAAAATTGGGTATGCTGATTGGCGTATTATGCGCAGTTTTAGACCTGAAATTTGGGAAGTCGAAATGGAAATAATTCTTGAAAAATATAAATGGGAGGTTTCATTAAGAAGAATTTTAGAAAATTTCCAAAAAAATCATTTTAATCGGTCTTTGAAAGAGCCGCTAGAAGATTTAATGGATAAAATTCCTAAAGGCAGTGATCGAAATCTTGTATATAGAAGGTTTGCAAATTCAGAGGGGGTGGCTAATTGGGCAATAAGAAGGATTAGGGATTATGACGCCCGGCGTGTAGCACAGCCCGTAGAAAAGCCAATTGCCGATGAAAGCATTCAAGATATCGACTCAGATACCCCGATTTATTTTGGTCTTACCTATAAAGAATGTGAAAGTAAATTTCTTTCTGAAGAGTAATATGTACCCTAGGATTTAGCCCAATGTCATTAACTTAAGAGTCCGTTCTAATCCTAAGCGTGCCGGTGCTGGGATTTTATTACCAGTAAATCTCAGAGGTAACAAAGTTATGTCGTCCCTTCGGGACTCAATATTTGGTTATCATTTACCCAGGCCTCCGCTGCGCTGCGACCTGGGCTGTATCATATCTCCCCTTCGGGGATTAGGACAAGTACAGTACAAAAATCTCTTTAAGTTAGAATATTGTCCTAACCCCTGCAAGGGGGATATGATACAGCCCAGGTCGTAGCGCAGCGGAGGCCTGGGTAAATGATAACCAAATATTGAGTCCCGAAGGGACGACATAACTTTGTTACCTCTAGGACTTATGGGTAATGGAATGGGATTTGCAATTAACGCTAGGCTGATATATTTATGGCCTTTGGCCAAAATGTTGTGATTCATAATCTTATTCGATCCTACCTGATAAATGGCAACTTCTTGTTATTAACTAAATCTTAATATTAAAAGATAAATTGTTAAATTATGATTTGATATTTTTTTCACTTTTATGGTATAATCACTATTAATTAATAAAAAAAGAGGTGTCTATATGGTTAATCCCGCCGGATATAATGATGCTACAAAAATAATGTTAAAGTTTGATGCTATTAATCCTCAAGTTATTGCAGAAGCAGAGGCTGGTGATCGACTTAAAGGGAATGCTAGAGAAAATTATGTTAATGATTTAAAAGGTAGTATTGAAGCTTATAAGACTGATAATTTAAATACATGGAATCTAGAAAAAGTTGTTTTAAAATTAAATAAAGGAACTATCGCAACTATTCGAGGTGAAGGGCAAGAGGCTGCTGAAGCTGTTACAACTGGAATTCACAATTTAATTGATGCTAAAAAAGAGTATAACAGAGACCACTATATTAAAGCTCCTATCAAAAAAATATGGGAACGATTTAGCCATGGGATTCGTGGAGCTGGTTTTAAGACTACGTTGCAGTTAGCAGAAAAAGCAGAAAGAAAATTAATGGGACAGTCTAGTCCGAAAGAAATTCGTAAACAATTAAAAAAAGATGTCGATATAGATCAATTCAGCCAATTGACGCCTAACGAAATAAAAAAGTTAGTTAATGATCTTCCCATCTGGGATGACGGTCTTATTTCGCACGGGAAAGAATTTTTTATTAGCTTACTAAATCCTTTAAATGAAGTTCAAAGAGTAGCCTTTTTTAAGGGGGTTTTAGAAAGTCCAAAATCTTTTGAAAAAATAGAACAAATCTGTAATATTTTTGTACCTAAATTTAAGTATTCGAACAAAGATATTAATAAAAAGAAACTGATTGAGTCTGGATTAGATAAGGACATAATAAAGGTTTTTCCTAGAGCGGAGTTATTAAGGAAAATAATTAAAGATGGAAAAAATGAAAAGCTTACTCAACACAAATATTTACTCAAAGCATACGCAGAAATAGCAATCTATCATGCTTTAGAGCACAATTCCTATCCATTTTTGCGTGGCCTGCCATTTGAAGTACAAAAATGTATAAAAAATATTGATATTTCTGAGTGTACGATTATTACTCAGGCTGATCTTGACAAACTTGACGCAAATTGGACTAGATAGAATCTATTAATAATTGAGGGCTTCCGCTAGGACTTTCGCACTCCAAACCCTAGCGGGAGCCCTCAATTTATTTTTCCAACTCATTCTAAAGGCTTATTTCATTGAGTTTTTCAACCATGTCTTCATCAATCAACGTTTTATTGAGTACGCAAAGTAAAAAACCTTTTTTTACGGATACTGTAACCTCATCAGCTGTGGCTATATTTGATATGCTGAAAAAATTTTGATCCAGCGTTGCCTCATTCAAGGGCCAATACAGGCCTATTGTTTGTACTCCTTCTACCGATCCAAAAAAAGGAAGCAAAGAAATAGTCATTCCTTTCTGAACAGAAAATTTTACCTTTCCTTGTTCGGCTGTAACTCCAAAAATCAACTCTTTTTCATTGTCAATCCACAGTTTATTTGAACTATGACAACACATAGCTAATCGCTGAAAGTCTTCTACAACAGATCCTGAATTCATCCCATGAATCATCTTCTGGCTTTCTCTTTCTTCTTGTTGTCCCGTTAATAAACAAAGAATTAGTCCCTTTCGTACAGAAATATTTACGTTTTCATCACGACTCTGCCATTGCGTAGGAAAATCCGTGATTTGAATCTCATTTTGATTTATCTCTAGTCCTTCTATGTCTCCAAAAATGGGTAAAAATGTTAGCCATTTACCTTGTGCATTCTCAATTACCTGATTTCTTTCGGGACCGACAATAAAAAGAAGCTCTCCTTGATGTCCAAGGATCCGAACTTTATTTCGGCATTCTTCACGAGCCACATAAAGAATATTACTTAGTGTATGATCGACACGACGCCCTAAAGCATTCACCAAATAAATATATCTTAAATTTTCAATGCGCCTTTCTACTTCGACTTTTGCGGCTTCTGTATCTGTGATATCTTTTGTTCGGTCGAGTTGAATTTTTTCAACTTGAGGATATTTTGCAAGAAGCTCTTTTGAAGCGGAATCGAGATCTCCTATAATAAGATCTGGGACCAAAAGATATTGAGCACAACCTTTCAATCCACCATCAACTGCGACAATATAACAGTCTTGGATTCTTTCTAAAACTTCGGGAGTCATCTGTTTTTTTCCGTTCAAAAACAGAGCTGCATCCGTAAACAGGGGTTGTGTGTGAATAAAAGATACCATTAGATTAATGCGGGTTCTAAACGTTGCTGATAGGCTTGCCAGCCGGCTTTGCGATAACGTTCTACTGCTTCTGATGGATTATCCGCCTGAAGAATACCTCGTCCCACAATAATGACATCGGTTTCTTTGGTTCCGATGACAAATTCAGGACTATTATATTGCTGTCCTATGGCATCCCCACTCGAAGCTAAATGAACTCCGGGTGTCATATGCACAAAACGCGGATCATCTGTGAGTTTTTGTTGGCAAATAAATCCCATCACAAAATCAGAATGTTCTTCCGCTAATTTGACAGCCTGTGCTGTGTATTCAGGAGTAAACAAAGATCCTTTAGAACTCATTTGGGCTAAAAGTAATAGCCCACGATCTTTATTGGGAGCAGCACTTTTTAATCCTTCAATGATTCCGGGGCCGGGCAATATATGGGCATTTGTAATATCCGCCCAATCAGCGATATGATACATGCCCTGACAATACTGCATCTGAACAATTGTCCCAATGTCTGCAAATTTTCTGTCCTCAAAAATAAGGAAGTTGTGTTTCTCTGCTAATTTTTGTAATTCAATGATGACACTTTCATCAAAATCTTCAAGAATATCAATGTGAGTTTTTAAAACGCAAATAAATGGACCTACAAGATCCACAAGTTTCAAGAATTTTTCCTTCGAGGAAACATCCGGATTAAATGCGAGATTTGTTTCTTTTTCTTCCATCAAAGCAAACAGTTTTTTAGCCACAGGATTTGTCGCTAACTGTGCCCGTTCGGAATAAGAAAGGATTCTCTTTTGTTGAGGAACTTGAGTTTTTTGATTTTCTAAAAATGTTAAAACTTCTTGGACCACATCCGAGGAAAGTTTCCCTTGCTGTTCTAGCTCTTGTAAAATTTCAGGTAATGTAAATAAGGCGTGGACTCGGATTCCTTCTTTTTGCAAATGTTGGACTCCGCCTTGTTGCCGATCAATAATAAGTGCAGCATCCGTTATTTTTAGCCCTGCAGTTTGCAAATCTTTAGCAGTTTCTAAAATACTCGCGCCGCTTGTAATAAGATCTTCGATAATCAAGCAGCGTTGTCCCGATTGATAAACCCCTTCGATGACTTGCTTAGTTCCATAAGATTTTGTTTCTTTACGTCGGATAATAAGGGGGCATCCCGATTGTAAAGACATTGCCGTAGCTATTGATAAAGCCCCATAAGGAACACCGCAGAGAACATCATATGTTTCTCGGTTAACTTTTTGTAATAAGGCTTGGGAAATCTGTTTTAGCAGTTCGGGATAAGAGGCTATCAGTCTTAGATCAATGTAAATAGGAGATTCAATACCGCTTTTGAGCTTAAAAGATCCAAATTTGATAGCTCCGATTTCAAACAATTTTAGGGAAATAGGAGTCGATGACATGACAGTTTCCTTTGTTAGTAGGCAACAAGTTGGTTCAAATGATAACGATAAGCTAAATAGGGATCCCACATCATTCCTGTCGCTGTAACTGCAATATCGGCGCCGGCTTCAAAAAAATCATCAAAATGATCTGGAAGTGTTATTCCACCTCCACCAATGAGGGTAAGATCTAAATGATTTTTATGAATGATTTGACGTGCTTTCCTTGTAAAATCTAAGGCTGCTGGTCGGATAGGAGATCCGCAAATTCCGCTGGATACACGGTCCTCACCCAATGCAGGCTTATTAAACTTATCAGTAACTTGCATGCCCACAGAATTAATCCCTGCGACCGCTCTGGCGCCGCCACGAGCAGCTGCTTCTAAAACAGAGGACAACACTTCCTCATTAGGAAATGTTCCCATTTTTATGATCAAAGGGGTATCCATCAAGGCTTCTGCCAATTTTTTGGTTAATTGAAACACCGCTTCTGGATCTAAATAGAGAGATCCACTTTTGCAACCTAAATTGGGACAGGAATAATTTGCTTCAATTAATGTGGCTCCACATTCTTTAGCGAGTAAAGCAGTATAGACAAAATCTTCTGTAAATGAACGCTCTTTCAAGTCAGGGGTCCCAACCACTGATACAATTAAAGCCTGCCCCGGTTTTAAAGCTTTTTGGGCTAAGGGGATATCTTTTGCTAAATATTCAGGAGAACGAGAAGGCATGCCAAAGGAATTTGTAATCGCCAGATGTTCTAAATCTGACGGAATGGAATCTCGCACGGAAGCGTGATTTTCATTCACATCCACATAAATCACATTAGGTAAGGCGTGACCCGCATATTCATGGCTTCGGATAGTTTTGTACCATAAAAGATCGTATCCGAGATCAGAAGCCAAGGAAATCCAACGACTATTTAACAATGGACCTGCAGGTATTCCAATGGGAGTAGCTACACGAGTATTTAAAAAGTCCATCCATCCATGTTCAGGAATCACTATTCTTTCAGGAATTTCATAAGAAAAGAAAGGGCCTTTTTCAGCATTTTCTAAATAGCTTTGATGAATGTCATAAAGAGGATTACTTAAACTACACATAAAAAATTTTTCCTTGAACAATAGTCATTACTGGCCAGCCTTTTAACATTTGTCCTGCAAAAGGGGACCATCCACATTTTGTTTTTAATTGAGCGTTGTCGACGACTTTTTGTAGTTCTAAGTCAACAAGGACATAGTCTTTATTACTGGGTAAATCGTAAATAATTTCTGCATTTGTACGCGTTAGCCTAACGATTTGTTCGAGAGAGATTTTGTCATCATGATAAGCTTGGCATAACAAAGGCAGGGTTGTTTCTAATCCGGGGACTCCTGAAGGGGCTTTTCCGTAAGGTAAGTTTTTTTCTGCATGCGTGTGCGGAGCATGATCGGAACCAATGGTGTCGACGGTTCCATCTTGAATCGCTTCACATAAAGCTTTTTGATCATCAACCGTTCTTAAGGGAGGATTCATTTGGGCTTTTGTACCTAAATGCACATAAGCCGATTCATTTAAAAAAAGATGGTGCGGTGTGACTTCTGCGTAAACCAACAATTCTCGTTTTTTAGCCTCACGAATTAAGTCGATCTCTTCTTTTGTCGACACATGCATGATAAACACTTGATTATTGTACTTTTCCGTTAAAGCAATCACTTGTTGTGTCGCTTTAATGGCCGCTTTACGATCACGAATTTGACTATGCACTGCGGGATCAGAATAACCCAAAAATTGACGTTTCTTTTCTTCTAGAATTTCCTCGTCTTCTGCATGCACAGCCACAATCATATTTTCCAGTGCAGCGATTCGAAAAAGTTCATCTAATGCATTGGGATCATCTAAAAGTAAATCACCCGTGCTGGAACCCATGTAGGCCTTAACCCCAATGACTAAATCTTTACATTTTCCAATTTCGTTAAAATGATTTTGATGAGCTCCTAACCAGAGTTGATAGTCGAGGGGGATACCAATTTCTTGAAGCTGTTGGTCGATCTCTTGTTTTTTTGCGAGGACACGTTCCTTCGTAACGCAGGAGGGATCATTATTAGGCATGTCAAAGACAGTCGTGATTCCACCGGCCATGGCTGCTTGGGCGGCTGTTCTCCAATCTTCCTTATGAGTATGACCAGGAGTCCGTAAATGAACATGTGCATCAATACATCCCGGAAAAGCTGTTAATTTTCCTTCGACATCCAGTTCGATATGTTCAGAACTGGGTATTGTTAAGGACCCAACAGTTCCGTCTAGTTGACAAACATTTTTAATATGAATCATGAACAACCTCTAACAAAGAAAGTGAAAATACAGTATCGCAATAATGGCACTGAAGCATCGTTTCATTTTTAGAAGGTTGTATGTGAAAATGCGTTTTCATCGGTTCATGACGCGAGATACAACGTTTATTCGGACAGGGGCTAATCCCTATTAATTGTTTAGGAATTTGAACTTGAAATTTTTCGGCTACTTTATAATCCCTAATAATACTTATAGTTGCTTGAGGCGCAAATAAAGCGAGAGGATTTGCATAATCTTGTTTGAGTTCCCATTCTTCGACTTTGATAATATCTTTCTTTCCCATTAACTGGCTCGGAAGTTGGATTCCCAGTAACATTTTATGGTGGGTTTTGTTTAGGTTTAGTAAACGTAAGATGGTAAGAGCTTCTCCGCCTGGAATATGATCGATGACTGTGCCGTTGCAGATCGCGGAAACAGAAACAAACTTGAGATCCATATCCACTGTTGTCATGAAAGCTTTCCTAAAATAAGCCCTAAGAGCGCTTGACGAATCAAAACACCATGACTTGCTTGCTTAAAATAGCCTGCATAAGGCGAAGCATCAATGGCACGGTCGATTTCTTGAACGCGTGGTAGGGGATGTAAAATCTTTAGATTTGAGCGCACATTTTCCAAATCATTGAGAGTTAAAGTGTAATTATTGCGCATTTCTTTAGCTTCAACCGCGTGTTCAAAGCGTTCTTCCTGAATGCGTGTGAAATAGGCAATATCTACCTTGCCAATCACTTCGCGAATGGAAGGATGTAAAGAAAAACGTACACTTTTAGAACGTAAATAATCGAGAATATGTTTAGGCATTTCTATTGCAGAAGGAGAAACAAAATATAGTCGGGGGCGAAAGTGGGCTAACCCTAATGCTAAAGAATGAGCTGTGCGTCCATATTTTAAATCGCCTGTGATCAATATAGAAAGTTCATCCAACCGCCCCTGAGATTCTTGAATAGAATAAAGGTCCACTAAGGTCTGTGTCGGATGTTCATGAGCCCCATCACCAGCATTAATGACTGGAATTTGAATGGTTTCAGCAGCTAATCGAGCGGCACCTTCAAAAGGATGACGAAGAACAACAATATCCGCATAACTTTCAACCATTTTCATGGTATCGTGAAGGGATTCCCCTTTCTTTACAGAAGTATTTTCACTATCTGAAAACCCGATGACACGACCACTTAAACGGTGCATAGCCGATTCGAAAGAAAGACGCGTACGAGTGGAAGGTTCGAAGAAGCAACTTGCCATGATTTGACCATCTAAAAGATTTGGACGTGGGGATTCACGCAGCAAATTTGTTTGGTTTAGAATGGAAAGAATATCGTTTTTGGGAAGTTCTTGAATGCCGAGGATGTCGCGCCCGAGAAAGGTTTGCTGCATGTGCCTCTAAACGTAAAAAACATACGGAAAGAGAGGGATTTGAACCCTCGATACCCTTTAGGGGTATGCGTCCTTAGCAGGGACGTGCTTTCGGCCACTCAGCCATCTTTCCGCAAATGAAGAGTTAGCATAGGGGAAGGGTGATTTTGTTTCAATGCTTTTTTAATTTTAACACAAAGTCGAACACAAGGTACAAAGACACAAAGAGAGGAAGAGGCTTCATATCCCTAATAAAAGGATAAGAAGCCTCTTCCTCTCTTTGTGTCTTTGTACCTTGTGTTCGACTTTGTGTTAAAATTTGATACAACCACACAGCACTCCCACGAATTAGGCTTGATAGTTAACTTTCCTCACGATATCTTTTAGCTCTCAAAACATAGGTTACCAAATGGATAAAGAATTAAAAGATATTTTAGGAAAAGTCGCCTTAACCATTCGCGGTCTTTCCATGGATGCTGTCCAAAAAGCAGATTCCGGTCACCCGGGTCTTCCCATGGGCTGCGCTGAAATCGGTGCCTATCTCTATGGCCATCAGTTACGCTACAATCCGAAAGATTCCAAATGGCTTAATCGTGACCACTTTATCTTATCCGCTGGTCATGGCTCTATGCTCCTTTATTCCTGTCTTTATTTATCCGGGTATAAACTCACTCTTGATGATATAAAAAACTTTAGACAACTTCATTCTAAGACTCCTGGCCACCCTGAATCCGAAATGACCGATGGGGTCGAAACCACCACAGGTCCTTTAGGTCAGGGGATGGGAAATGCTGTTGGTCAAGCATTAGCATTAAAAATGCTCGCAGCGCGTTTCAACACTCCGTCCGAAACAATTATCGATAATAAAGTGTATGTGATCATGGGGGATGGGTGCATGATGGAAGGGATCACTTCCGAAGTTTCTTCTTTAGCCGGTCACCTACGTCTCGATAATTTAATTGTCATTTATGATGCTAATCACATTACGCTAGATGGTCCATTAGCTGAATCTGCTTCTGAAGATACGAAAAAACGTTACGAGGCTTATGGTTGGGATGTTTACGTTGTTGAAGATGCGAATGATTTAGAAGCCCTGGATCGTGTTTTTAATGAAGTTAAAAAGAATCAAGAAAGACCACGCATGATCATTGCACATACGGTTATCGGTAAAGGATCTCCTAATAAGGCAGGAACTTTTAAAGTGCATGGTTCGCCGTTGGGACCAGAAGAAGTGAAAGCTTCAAAGGAAGCTCTAGGATTACCTGAAGAGCCCTTTTATGTGCCCAACGAAGTGCATGAATTTTTTAAGAAAAAATTAGAAAAAGACATCGCTACGGAAAAAGAATGGCAACAGAAATTTGAATCGTGGAAGAAAAATAATCCTGAAAAAGCTAAGGATTATGAAAAAATGATTAAGCTTCAAATTCCTGCCGATTTAGAAGAAACGCTGAAGAAAATCGAAATAAAGGCTCCTGTTGCCGGAAGAAAGGCATCCCAAGATGTCCTAAATGTTCTTGCTGATCAATTACCCTATTTAGTCGGGGGTTCTGCAGATCTCTCCGTGTCGGATTTAACGTTTATGAAAAAATATCCGGTGATTTCTCCGGGCCATTTTGAAGGGCGTAATATCAAGTTTGGAGTCCGTGAATTTGGAATGGCGGCGATGGCAACAGGGATTGCGGAATCCGATTTATTTATTCCTTTTGTCGGAACATTTTTAACTTTTTCCGATTACATGCGAAATGCGATACGCTTATGCGCGTTGATGGAACAGCATGTGATTTATCAATTTACACATGACTCGATCTTCTTAGGGGAAGATGGACCAACGCATCAACCGATCGAACATTTTGCTGCTTTAAGAGCCATTATAGGGCTTCAAGTGATTCGTCCAGCGGATGCTTGGGAAGTTAAAATGTCATGGCTTGCTGCATTAAAATATTATGGGCCAACAGCTTTAATTCTTTCGCGTCAAAATTTACCTGACCTAGAAGGAACGCATGTTTCCTACGCGGAGGGAGTTGGCCGAGGGGCATACATTATAAGAAAAGAAAAAAGAAAACCCGATTATTTGTTAGTCGCCACAGGTTCTGAGGTTTCGTTAGCGATGGATGTTGCTCATGCCTTAGAAAAACAAGGAAAAGAAGCGCGTGTCGTTTCCATGCCGTGTTGGGAGCTTTTCGATCAACAATCAGATGATTATCGCCGATCCGTTTTTGGCGGTGATTTAGGGAAACGAGTAAGTATTGAAGCCGGTGTCGAGTTAGGTTGGCATAAATATATCGGAATGGATGGCATTGCGATTTGTATGAAAAGTTATGGCGCCTCGGCACCTTACAAAGATTTAGCAAAAGAATTTGGATTTACCGTTGAAGCCATCATGGAGCGTATTTTATGAAAAATACGCTAGTGCTTGATGCGCTTAATTGTCGAAATCGAGGAAGAACACCTGTCTGGCTGATGCGACAGGCGGGACGCTATATGCCCCAATATCGCGCGCTTCGTCAAAAATATTCTTTTATGGAGATGTGTAAAACTCCGGAATTGGCAGCAGAAATTACGATGCTTCCGATTAATGAATTTGGATTTGACGCGGCTATTATGTTTAGTGATATTTTAGTGATTTTGGACGCACTAGGAGCAGGCTTACATTTTGAAGAAAAGGTTGGTCCTGTCATTGAGCGACCTGTTTCTTGTTGGAATGATGTAGAAAAACTTTCACCTACATCCATTCCTGAGAAATTAAGTTATGTCGGTGATGCAATACGCTTGTTAAAATCGCAGTTAGATCGTCCATTATTAGGATTTTGTGGAGCTCCTTTTACGGTTGCCAGTTATTTGATTGAAGGCGGAAGTAGTCGCGATTTAAAAAAGACAAAACAATGGATGTTACGAGATCCCGAAAGTTTTCATCGTTTATTAGCATTGATCGCAGAGTGTACGATTGATTATTTGAATATGCAAGTCGATGCAGGTGTTGATGCAATACAGATTTTTGATTCTTGGGCACATGTGTTGGCCGAACAGCAGTTTCGCGAATTTTCGTTAAGTTATATGGAACGGGTGATGCGCGGGATAAAGAATAGAGAATTACCGGTGATCTTGTTTTGCAAAGCATCTTCTTTGTTTGCGCCGTTATTAGCCGAGATTCGTCCAGCAGCAATAAGTTTAGATTGGAATGGGGATGTTGCTCAGATCAGGCAGAATCTTTCGCAAGGCATTGCGTTACAAGGAAATTTGGATCCGGATGTGTTGTACGCGCCAGCCGCAAAGATTCGCCAAGAAGTTCAGAGATTATTGGAATCGATGAAGAATGATCCTGGGTATGTGTTTAATTTGGGACATGGGATTCATCCGGATATTCCTGTGGATTCTGTGAGGGTATTAGTCGAGACCATTCGTGAAGGATCTTAATCACTCGTCCTGAGTGCGAATTTTAACACAAAGACGAACACAAGGAGCAGAGGCACAAAGAAGCAAAGAAGCAGAATGACAAGCGTTTATTTTGCTTTATGCTTCTTTGCTTCTTTGTGTCTCTGCTCCTTGTGTTCGTCTTTGTGTTAAAATTCGCACTCAGCACGGGCTCGTTCACGATTTAGAACAAAACACATTTATTCTACTGATTATCCTATGTCGTCAAAAAAAGTCATCGCCATCATAGGCGCAGGCATCTCAGGCTTAGCCACTGCGTGGCACCTCCATCAACGCTTTGGCAATCACATTGAATTACACATTTTCGATCGTGCTTCACGCCCAGGCGGTTGGATTCAAACTATTTCTCAACAAAACTTTCTTTTTGAATTAGGACCACGAAGTTGCCGTCCTCAAGGTCACGGAGCTGCAACACTTCGTCTCATCCATGAACTTGGTCTCCAAAATCAAATCATTGAAGGTGCACCCAGTGCCCAAAAACGCTACCTTTGGCACAAAAATGCACTGCATTGTGTTCCTACAAACCCCTTATTCATAATCCGTTCCCCATTAATGAAGGGCATTTGGAAAGAATTGTGGCATGAATGGCGTCTTCCTCGTCAAGATTGGGAGGACCCTACAATTCATGAATTTTTTGAACAACGATTTGGTCCTCATCTTGCTGCGCGTTTTGTTGATCCTATGGTATCGGGCATTTTTGCAGGGGACCCTAGAAAACTTTCTCTAAAAGCTTGTTTTCCAGACGTTTACCAATGGGAACAGAATTCGCAATCTGTCATTCGCGGAGCCTTTCATGCCAAAAAAGAAAAAGGATCTTTATTTACATTGCGTGAAGGTATGGAATCGCTTCCAAAAACTTTAGCAAAAAAACTTGCTGAGCACATTCATTTAAATAACGGAGTCACACGTTTAATTTCGAAGGGAGGACAAACACAACTCATTCTTGAGGATGGAAAGGAAATTTGTGCCGATCATGTAGTGGCTACTTTACCGGCTCATTCTTTAGCACAATTAGTAGAAGAAAATCTAATCACCTCTTTGTTGCACTGCATAAAAACTGAATCCATTTCTGTGGTTAATCTTGGATGGAACCAACAAGTCCTTGATAAAGATGGGTTTGGTTACTTAATTCCTTCTTCGGAAAAAGAAGAAATTCTTGGTTGTGTATGGGATTCTTCAGCCTTTCCTCAACAAAACACACATACTGAACAAACGCGCTTAACAGTAATGATGAAAGTTTGTCATGAAGATCCGATTTTAGTAGCAACACGTGCTTTGAAAAAACATTTAAACATTCATGCTCAACCGGATGTAGTATTAAATCATACATTTTCAAAAGCCATTCCACAATATGAAGTCGGTCATTTATCTTTGATTTCATCTATCAAGGAAAATTTTTCTCGTTTTTTTCCAAATGTTTCGTTATTAGGGAACTCTTATCATGGTGTTGCAGTCAATGACTGTATTTGGCATGCGGAATGCTTTGCAAAAAACCTAGAGAGAGCATACAGTTAAGTTATATAACAATGAGTTTTTATGTTTGATAAATTTACCAATCGCGCAAAACAAGTCATTAAATTAGCTAAAAAAGAAGCTCAGCGGCTCAACCACAATTATTTAGGTACTGAGCACGTTTTGTTAGGTCTCCTCAAATTAGGCCAAGGTGTCGCAGTTAATGTCTTGCGAAACCTAAACATCGATTTTGAAACGGTCCGAAGTGTCGTGGAGAAACTTGTAGGCTATGGTCCTGAAATTCAGGTATATGGAGATCCTGCGTTAACAGGTAAAGTAAAAAAAGTTTTTGAATATGCAAATGAAGAAGCGGCCAATTTAAATCACAATTATGTCGGAACTGAACATTTGTTATTGGGACTACTTCGTCAAACAGATGGTGTTGCTGCTCAAGTACTAGAAGATCTAAATGTAAACTTGAAAGAAGTGCGCAAAGAAGTTCTGAAAGAATTGGAAACATTCAACCTTCAATTACCTCCGATGGGAGCTCAAAACCCTCAAGGTCAGGTACATCCTACTCAGCAGGGTGCCATCGGCGCACAGTCAAAACCTTACGAAAAGACAAACGGCAGCGATAAAATGCCGGCATTGAAAGCCTATGGACATGACCTCACAGAAATTTGCCGCGAAGGTAAAATGGATCCTGTGATCGGAAGAAAAGAAGAAGTCGAACGTCTAATCCTTATTTTATGTCGTCGTCGTAAAAATAATCCGGTGTTAGTCGGGGAAGCCGGGGTCGGTAAAACAGCGATTGTAGAGGGATTAGCCCAAGCCATTGTACGCGGAGACGTTCCTGATACATTACGCAAGAAAAAACTCATTTCCTTAGATTTAGCGTTAATGATTGCCGGTACGAAATATCGCGGTCAATTCGAAGAGCGTATCAAAGCTGTGATGGATGAAATCCGTAAAAACGGAAACGTCTTATTATTTATCGACGAGCTTCATACGATTGTCGGAGCCGGGGCGGCTGAAGGGGCTATCGATGCTTCTAATATTTTAAAGCCCGCTCTTTCTCGCGGTGAAATTCAGTGTATTGGGGCAACCACTATCGATGAATACCGTAAACATATTGAAAAAGATGCTGCTTTAGAGCGTCGATTCCAAAAAATTCTTGTGCAACCACCCAGTGTGGAAGACACAATCGACATATTGAATGGATTAAAAACTAAATACGAAGAGCATCATCATTGTATCTATACTCCAGATGCGATTCGTGCCGCAGCCGAGTTATCGAATCGTTATATTCCTGCGCGTTTCTTACCGGATAAAGCGATTGACCTCTTAGACGAAGCCGGCGCTAAGATGCGCATTTCAACGATGAATCAGCCTCAGGATATGGGTAAATTTGAAACTGAAATCGAAGAAGTGCGTTTGGCAAAAGAAGAATCTATTAATCGCCAAGAATACGAAAAAGCAGCCAAGTTACGCGACAAAGAAAAAACATTAAGAGAACAACTCCAACAATTACGTACCGAATGGGAAAACAATAAAGAAGAACATGAAGTTGTCGTAGAAGATGAAGATGTTGCAGTGATTGTTGCGAAGCAAACAGGAATTCCTATTAAACGTTTGACCGAAGGGGAAACGCAGAAAGTCCTAAAAATGGATGAAATTTTGCGCGGAAGTATTGTTGGACAAGAAGAAGCGTTAAAAACTGTTTGTCGTGCGATTCGACGTAGCCGTGCCGATATTAAAGATCCAAATCGTCCGATTGGGGCCTTTTTATTCTTAGGGCCCACAGGGGTTGGTAAAACATTATTGGCCAAATTGTTAGCTGTTCATCTGTTCGGCGGAGAAGACGCATTAATTCAAGTCGATATGTCCGAATACATGGAAAAATTTGCTGTCAGTCGGATGACAGGGTCTCCTCCAGGCTATGTTGGACATGAAGAAGGCGGGCAATTAACTGAACAAGTACGTCAACGGCCTTATTCTGTTGTCTTATTTGATGAAATTGAAAAAGCTCACCCGGATGTATGGAATATTCTTCTTCAAATTATGGAAGAAGGATCTTTAACGGACTCCTTTGGCGTCAAAATTGACTTTAGAAATACGATCATCATTTTGACATCGAATTTAGGTGCGGATCAGATTAAGAAAAGTTCAGAAGTCGGATTTGGTGCACCAGAAGGAATGCAAGATTACGAGCACATGAAACAAAAGATGGAAGAAGCGGTTAAAAAGCAATTTAAGCCGGAATTCTTGAATCGTTTGAATGATGTTGTGGTGTTCCGTCCACTAAGTCGTGAAGGATTGATTGAAGTCATCGATATTGAAATCAAGAAATTGGAAAAACGGTTATTACGCCGTGAAGTCTTTATCACACTCGATGAGACAGCAAAAAATTTCCTTGTAGACAAGGGCTTTCAACCAGATATGGGAGCACGTCCATTAAGACGTACTATTGAACAGTATCTTGAAGATCCATTGGCCGAACGCTTATTAATGTCGCCGAATGAAGGACGTCGTTGTACTGTTTCTTCGGATGGCGAAAAATTAGTGTTTGTCGATCAAGAGGTTTTCCCATTGCATCGAGATAAAGATTCAAAGCAAAAAGCGACAGCGAAAAGTTAATAGGAAAAGAGTTCTCATGCGCATTGGTTATTTAGGAACGGGAAGTTGGGGATATTGTCTTGCCTATTTGTTGGCATCAAAAGGTTATGAAGTTGTTTGCTGGGGAATTGAAGCATCGGTTGTTCACCAATTAAATGAAAAACGTGAACATCCTTTTCTACGAGGATATAAAGCACCTGACAACATGCGGTTTACAACCGATTTACAAGAGACACTGGAAAATGCAGATTTGATTGTAGAATCCGTGACATCGGCGGGATTACGATCTGTTTGTGAACGTCTTAAATCGATGAATCAATGTTCAGTTCCTTTTGTAATCACATCAAAAGGGATCGAACAAAAGACGGGATTATCTTTACCTGAAGTCGCTGTAGAAGTTTTTGGCTCTCACGCAAAAGACTTTGTGGGCATTATTAGCGGTCCCAGTTTTGCGCAAGAAGTCGTTCAAGGTTTGCCTACTTCGGTTGTGGCTTCTGCTTATTCAGTCGATGTGATGCAAAAGATTAGTGACGCATTTACCACTCCTTTTTTCCGCGTGTATACGAATAGTGACATTTTAGGGGTGGCTTATGGGGGCGCCTTAAAAAATGTGATTGCCATTGCTTGTGGAATTTCTGATGGATTAGGACTTGGAAATAGTTCTAAAGCGGCATTAATGACGCGTGGGCTGCATGAAATTTCGAAATTAGCTGTAGCGCGTGGATGTGAGAGTCAGACTTTGTATGGTTTATCAGGGATGGGCGATCTTTGCTTAACTTGTGGTTCCTTAATGAGTCGAAATTATCGTTTTGGCTATTTACTGGCTGAAGGAATGAATACTTCGGAAGCACAAAAAAAAATTGGAATGGTTGTTGAAGGTTCTTATACTTGTGTCTCAGTTCTAAAGCTTGGTCGTGAACTACAAATTCCGATGCCGATTACAGAAGTCGTTCACAAAATTATTTACGAAGGCATGAATCCGAAAGAAGCCGTACAGTTGCTTATGCAACGAAAAATCAAAGAGGAGCATTTGTGAAGGTTGTTTCCAGCAAACAAATGGTCGATTTAGAAGCGCAAGCTTACCGTGATGGGGTTTCTTCTGAGGTAGAATTTATGGAAGAAGCTGGAAGTGGCGTTGCGTTAGTCGTTCATGAATTTGTGGAACGTCATCAGCTTAATCATCATGTGATCCTTTTATGCGGTAGCGGGAATAATGGGGGAGATGCCTATGTGGCAGGAATCCATTTGATTCATTTGGACTATGAAGTATTAGCTTTTCAACTTTTTCCTAATCGAACACCTAGTTCTTTGTGTGAAAAAAATCGTTCTAGATTTATTCAAGAAGGTGGTCGTGTTTTTGAAATATCTTCTGTAGAACAAATTGCGTTTCCGGTGAATGGGATTATCATTGATGGAATTTTTGGGACAGGTTTTCATGGTGAAATTGACGAGGTTTCTGCTTTGATTATGTCTTTTGCTAACAGATCGCGTTTACCTATTATTTCTGTAGATATTCCTTCTGGTTTAAATGGAGAAACAGGCGAATCTGTGGAAGAGACGATACAAGCTTCTGAAACAGCCTTTTTAGGCTTACCTAAAACGGGCTTTTTTTTAAGAGATGGCTGGGACAAGGTAGGAAAATTACGTTATGTTGATTACGGCTTGCCTCAAGAATACATTGATGCCTCAGAATCTGATTTAACGATGCTGACACCTCAATTGGTACAGCCATGGATACCTCCTTTAAAACGCAGTCGTCATAAATATGAAGCGGGATATGTTGTCGGATTAGCCGGTTCAGTAGAAATGCCTGGTGCCGCTCTTTTATCGAGCGAAGCTGCACTTCGTAGCGGGGCAGGGATCGTTCGTTTATTATTTCCGCATGAGATGCGTCAGGAACTGATTGCATCTCCCTATGAGATGTTACGAACAGGTTATGATCCACTTGTGCCTGAAGAAGTGATCGAAGTCATGCAAAAAGCGAACGCTGTTTTCATCGGGCCTGGAATGGGTAGAAGCGATCGTACACGTGCATTAATCAAAGCTGTATTAAAAAAAATAGATAAGCCACTTGTATTAGATGCCGATGCCTTGTTTTTTTTAGCAGAAGAAAAAATGGATTTACCCCAACAGTGTATATTGACACCACATCATGGGGAAATGCAAAGATTATTGGGAAATCATCCTTTAATGCCCTTAACATCTGAATCATTAAAGAAGTGTCAAGCCTATGCAGAAGAAAAGGGAGTGACCTTAGTCTTAAAGGGTGGACCGACATTTATTTTTCAACCTAATGAACCTGTTTATGTGAATCCAACCGGTGATCCGGGCATGGCGACAGCAGGCACAGGGGATGTGTTAACTGGAATTATTGCGGCATTGTTAGCACAAGGAATTCCTGCGCATCAAGCTGCAGCGTTGGGGGTCTATTTGCATGGGCTGGCAGGGGAACATGCAGCAGCGAATGAAACGCCCTGGTGTATGACAGCCTATGATTTGTTGACCTTTTTGCCTGATGCGTTTGCATTTCGTGTTTTTTAGAAATTTTAACACAAAGAAGCTGCAGAAGAAGAACACAAGGCACAAAGGTTGCCTTAAGTCTTTCAAATATCGTGCTGTATTTTTTTTACAACCACAGAGCGGGGGGAAGGGTTTGCTAGCCGTAGCTAATCTATATTTTAATCCTTCCTATATCCCTAGGTAACTTACGATGAAGTTACTTAGGAGCACACAGAGATCACAGAGAGAGTAGGAAGATGGATCGTCATCCCTGTCCCTTCCTACCCTCTCTGTGATCTCTGTGTGCTCTGTGGTTGTAAAAAAATACAGCACGTTACTTGAAATACCTAAGGCAATCTCAATCTTTGTGCCTTTGTTTCTTGTGTTCGACTTTGTGTTAAGATTTGCTTGAGATAATGGTATCTACATAAACCTGTGTCTTTGAATCAATCTCCAAATTGACTAAATCACCTTCTTTCTTAAATCCTAGCGTCGTTTGACGTCGCGTTTCTGGAATTAAATGAACAGAAAAACTACCGTTAGGATCCACACTTCCAATCGTCAAACTTATACCGTCTAATGCTACATAACCTTTAGGAAAAAGATATTTCATCCATTTTTTATTACAATGGAGCTGCATCGTCAAATTATCCTGTATGGAATCGATTTTTTGAATGGTAACTGTATCTACAACATGACCAGAAATAAGATGACCACCAATTTCATCGCCAAAACGCGCAGAACGTTCAATATTTACAAGATTACCCACGGATAGGTTTTTTAGGTTTGTGCATTTTAACGTTTCATCAATGAGATCAAAAGAAACGAGGTTGTGATCAATAGTAACGGCCGTTAAACAGACCCCGTTAATAGCTACACTGGCACCAATTTCCAAATTTTGAACTAATTCAGAAGTAAGATTGATTGTTAATGTGGCAAAATTATTTAAAATTTGAATGTGAGTAATAGGACATAAACCTTTTACAATTCCTGTGAACATTTTTACCTCAAGTCTAGAAAGAAATCATATTTTGGATGCTTGTATTGTACAAGCTTAAAATAAGATAACCCTGTCCTAAATCGTGAACGTACCCACATCCCCCTCTGTCCTAAATCGTGAACGAGCCCGAGCCCGAGCCCGAGCCCGAATTTCGAAAACGTATTAATGCACAACAATCCTCCGTCCTCCCCGACCCAATCCAATCCAACCCGATCCCGCTCTCAACCTCGAATTTGGTTTGTGCATTAATACGTTTTCGAATTTCGGGCTCGGGCTCGGGCTCGGGCTCGTTCACGATTTAGGACAGGGGATGTGGGTACGATTTAGAACCTGGTTACTTTGGGATGGAAAGATTTTTCCTCTTTTGGCATGGTGAAATTATGGAACATATTTGGAAAGAAGTCGATACCGGCGAAATACATATTCGGGATTCTTGGCAATTAGAACTAAAATCCGATTACCTTCCACTCCTCAATCTGAAAAAAAACGTCCACACTCAAGAACTCTTTTTTTTCATTCCTAATGCCTTACTCATTTCAAATCAAACGTATAATAAACAAAATTTTTATGATGATCAAACGACGCTTATCCGTTTAAAAACGCCTAAATTCACTCTTGAAGAACTCAATCACCCTTACAACGTGGATTCCCCATTATCCAAAATACGTACAATGCAGTCTTTAGAACCCACAACTGATAACCTTCCTCTAGTGATCCAAGAGTATAAGCTTCTTAGCAACATTATGCGTAGTGCCTTACGTGATCAAACTGCTGATTTAATGCAGGAAATCCAAAAGTTTTCTCATGCGAAATTGAATTTAAGTGTCTTAAATGAAAAAATTACCCAATTTTCTAGGGATTTACATGCCCTAAGACTCAGCTTTTGGGAGTTTCAACGGATCTATGAAATTAAATGGAAAAAAACAGGTCTAGCGGAGCAAATTAATTACGTCGATGATTTTATCAGCCATGCCATTAATAACTATTTGACAGAACTTTTACAGGCTATCCGTCGGACAAAAACGGATCAAATGCAGCACGCTGACCAAGTCATTTCCAAAATATTAGTCGAAGAGAAGCAAAGACGTCTGAATAAATACCAAGAAAAAGATGATCATCTAGACTCGCCACTACAGGAAGAAACAATTCTGTATAAAGAGGGGCTTCTCAATAAATTTGTGTTAGATGCGTTGCTTCTAGGAATCAATCGCTCTTCTTTGGATTATCGTTTGCGAGATATTTCCGGGGGTATTTCGGCAGCAGTAGCTATGCTGCTTTATCTGCTCCTTTTTGTATGGCAGGGTCAGGTATTTATCAATAATTCTGAACCGTTCATTTTGTTCACTGTTGTTATTTATGTATTGAAAGATCGCTTAAAAGAGGGGTTACGCGGTGTTTTTTATACACAAGCATATCGATGGTTTTCGGATTATAAAACTCAAATATTTTCTCCGATTAAGAAAAAAAGTATCGGAAAAATGGACGAGACTTTTGCTCTTATTTCCTCGCATTCGTTACAGAAAGAAATTTCTGAAATACGTAATAGCGATTTTCATGAAATTATGCCTGATTTTCATCGTCCCGAATCCATTATCTACTATAAACAATTGATTCAACTTTTTAGACCTAAGCTGATTGAAGAAACAAATTCTAGATCACAAGGCCTGCATATTATTTTTCGCTTAGAGCTTCATCGAATTTTACAAAAAGCAAGTGATGCCTATGAAGAGTATCGTACAATTAATCCTGAGACTAACGAAGTAGTTGTAAAACGGCTTCCGAAGATTTATCATTTAAATATCATTATGCGAAGCACATATCCTAAAGATGATCTAACAAAACAAGTGGATATTCGAAATTTTCGTGTGATTGTCGATAAAAATGGAATTAAACGCATTGAAACGCTCTCGCATTAACTTAATCCACCTTGATGGCTTACCTATCCTAGACCAGCTTCGTATAGAAGAAGCCCTTCTTCGTGTCGACTCAGAAAATTGGTGCCTCTTAAATCGAGGAATCCAAAATCCCGCTATCGTGATGGGAATTTCAGGAAAAGAAGAGCTGCATATCAATAATCACATCTACAAACAAAAACCTATTTCATTAATTCGTCGTTTTACAGGCGGTGGTACAGTGGTCGTAGATCATAATACCTACTTCGTCACATGGATTTTTAATAGCATAGAAATTCAAGTCCCTTGTTTTCCTAATAAGGTTTTTGATTGGAGTGGATCTTTTTATCAAAAAGTTTTTAATGATATTACTTTTGCCATCAGAGAAAATGATTACGTGATCAATCAACACAAATGCGGGGGAAATGCGCAGTATATGCGTAAAGAGCGCTGGTTGCATCATACCTCTTTCTTATGGGATTATGATGAGGCAAACATGGATTATCTTACTATACCCCCAAAGATCCCTAAATATCGGGAAAAAAGAAGTCATGTAGACTT
>Ga0207042_1044_pt1 | contig 28979 bp, 31 predicted proteins | sample Alteio_BWMinCont_70_FD_153310 | JGI IMG/M metagenome (GOLD analysis project Ga0207042, IMG submission 153310) | Enriched cells from forest soil in Barre Woods Harvard Forest LTER site, Petersham, Massachusetts, United States -... | ecosystem: Environmental > Terrestrial > Soil > Temperate forest >... | reverse complement strand
TTTGATCCCCATTTTCGCTTTTTAACATCCAGCCAAATCCATACTGCGATAGGGTACCATTGTTTAGTGTTGCAGGGCTAAAAGCCTTACTTAGCGTAGATTGACTAACCAGCGTTTCACTGTAAAGCGCTGCGTCCCATTTAAACAAATCATCTACCGATGAAAATATACCGCCATCGCCTGCCATGTCACCTTCATATTCGCTTATATCATTAAATTTACCATAAGCCGTCTCCCTTATTCTTGTGTGGGGTGTTGATTTATCGTAAACAAATGAATTATTCATATTCAGAGGCTGAAATATATTCTTGTCCATAAATGCCGAAAAAGACATTCCGGAAACCTTCTCAATAATCATTGCCAAAAGAACATAGCCTGAGTTACTATACTCATATTTATCACCTGGTTTGAACCGTAACGCAGGCTGTTTGACCAAAGCCTCAAGTACGTCCTTACTTGTTATGCTCGGGCCGTCGATATCAAGACTCTCATAATTAATTATCCCTGAAGTATGGTTTAATAAATTGCGTATGGTGACTGTTTGTGCGTAAGGTGGGAATTCAGGAAAATATTTTGAAAGAGGGTCGTTGTACCCCAGTAGTCCCTTCTCCTGCAGCATCATTATCCCCATAGCCGTAAATTGCTTTGAAACCGAAGCCAGGTAACAGGGCGTTGCGGTAGTAAAGCTTTCGTTTTTTCTTGCGTTAGCAATCCCGCAAGCCTTTTTGTATATGATTTTGTCGTTTATGCCCACAAGGATACTGCCGTTGAATTGACCGCGGTCGCGGAGTGCAAGCATCAGGCTGTCTAATCTGTTTGCAACAGATTGCCCGTTCGCACCAAAGGAAATTACCAGCAGTATGATCAGTAGCCTCCCGTGTCTTAAATAATTCGTTTTCACCTTCTGTTTACCCAAAGTTTAAAGCGTGCATTTTTCATCACTTTCCAATATTTTTGATATTGTTCTACCCGATAACTTGATATAGCTGGCAATAGTTACATAGGGCAGTGCGGCCCTCTCCGGCCCCATAGAACTTTTAATCATTGTGATAAGAAAAACTACCTTTTGAGAACTGGCTGTATTTTTCTTTGTATTTTTTAAACACATCGTCCGGCTGTTTAATTCCATTTACAGTCATTTCATCATTATTCAGGGTTAAATCATGCAGGCTGTTTGCATCGGATATTATTTTATCACTGATGAGGTCGGCTATTATCTGTTTCATCAAACGTTCGTTTTCGGCAGCCTGCGCCTCGTTTTTCTTTGCCTGTATTTCGTTTAACCGTGCCTGCTCCTGGTTCCTGACAGCTTGTTCCTGGTTTCTGGCAACCTGTTCCTGGTTTTTCTTCTCCTGTATTTCATTTAGCCGCGCCTGCTCCTCGTTACGCACAGCCTGCTTCTCATTCTTCTTTTCCTGAATTTGATTTAACCGGGCCTGCTCCTCATTACGCACAGCCTGCTCCTGGTTTTTCTTGTCTCTGCCTTGATTCAGCTTCGCCTGTTCCTGATTGCGGACGGCCTGTTCCTCGTTTTTCTTATCCTGGATTTGATTTAGCCGCGCCTGCTCTTCGTTACGCAAGGCCTGTTCCTTATTTTTCCTGATTTGCTCCCTGATTGCGGCTATCGCATCGGAATACTTAGCCCAATCGCCAACAGGTATTTTCGCGCCATCCACATACAGCTCGGTCATTTTACCGTTTACCAGCTCCACTTTGTAAACTTTGTCATCCATATTGCTCTGTATCAGTTCCACCTGCTTGCCATTTTCGTTGTGGATACGGTCAAAGCTATTAAACTCCCCGGCATTGTAAGTCGTTTTTCCTGAAACACTTGTTTGCGCTTTTACCGTAATTGCAGTAAACACTACTGCTACCAGCCATAGGCTGCATTTGATATAATTTGTTTTCATTTTGTTGATTTTCGTTTTAAAATTTCAGACAATAAACTACCACTCTGCATCAAAGCAGAATTAAAAAAACATGAATTTTTCAGATTTATAATGGAACCTGGTTTCGAGCTGCGGCTGCGCCTGCCACATCTCTTCCCGGTATTTATGTTCTTTTTGTTTTATATTATTGTACGCTTACTTTATTATTCTTTATAGCTTGCTCCTCATTCTTCTTCTCTTGTAATAGGTTTAACCTTGCTTGTTCCTCATTGTGTACGGCCTGCTCCTGGTTTTTCTTTTCCTGTATTTTATTTAACCGTGCCTGTTTCTCATTACGTTCATCCTGCTCCTGGTTCTTCTTCGCCTGTATTTCATTTAACATGACCTGCTCCTGGTTGCGGGCCAATTGTTCTTTATTTTTATCCTCCTGCGTTTGGTCCTTGTTTGTTTGCGTTTGATGATCTTTTTTTCCCTGTTCCTGGTCAATCAGGGCTTGCGCCTTATCTTTCAATGCCTCAGCCTGGTCGATTTTTGCCTGGGCCTGGTCTTTAATAGCCTGCAACTGGTCAATCCGGGCTTGCTCCTGTTCACTTCTTGCCTGTATTTGCTCCCTTAACGCCTGATCCCGTTCCGAAAGCGCTTTTTGGTTATTTACAAGGTTGGCCGGCGGCACTGGCGGCACTATTGCAGCAATTGCCTCTGCCGGAGTTATTGTTTCCTTTATGGTACCTATGCGAGCCTTCGTTTTTTTCCGGGCCCTTGCCCCTACCTGCCGTATTTCGGTTTTTATCGCTTTAGCAATAGAATTATTTTCGGCAGCAATTTTTTGCCGAACAATCTTTTCCCTGCGGGCATTGATGATCTCGTTTTTCGCATATTCTTTTATCTGCGCAACCGAAGCCGCCGTTACGAATACCGAAAACACAAGGATGCTTGCGATAAGAAATAACTTTTCGCCAAAACCAAAAGTCACATTTTTATTGCTCATGATCCTGCTAACCCTGCGCAGCAAATAGTTCTTTTTACCCGGAAAAGCCACGGCATAGCCTGACCCATAAAGCTCATGCTCCTTAAAACTGATAAGCGCCTGTACAAAACCTATTTTGTTTTGCGTTTGCTCCAGTGCAATATCGTCACAGCAGTTTTCCCGCTCTTCCCTTAATAATGTTGACATCCACAGTAATCCAGGATTAAAGAAAAATATGGTTTCTGCTATATTTTGTAAAAAGTTAATGAAATAGTCGTTGCGGCGGATATGGGCCAGTTCGTGCAGTAAAATAGCCTCAACCTGCCCGGCTGGTAAACCTGCCAATAAACCAACGGGGATTAGAATAACAGGTTTTAAGTGGCCGACAACCACCGGCATTTTAATATAGCCGGATTGTAATAACCTAACCGCTCTTTTTACTTGCAATTTTTCGGCAAACGTGGCAACTTTCTCAGACCAGAATTCCGAAGGCTCAAATACCTGGCAGCTCCTGATCTGCTGGTTATAAACCAAACAGGAGAGCATTTTTACACTCTTAAACAGAAAAAAGACAAACCATACCATTACAACCAATGGTTCATTCGCGGTAAAATAATCGGTGAATATTTTAAGGAATTGCTTTATACTATGAATATTGCCAAAAAACAAAGCTGGGACCAATGCACCATCGCCCCCCGGTATTAGAGGCTTTAAAGTTGTTGCCGAAGCCCTGTCCAATTCAAGTATAAATGTAAAAGCACAGGTACCAATAAACGCTACAAACAAAACAAGCACTATATTATACCTGGCAGCGGCGCCCATTTTTTTTGCAAGCATTAAAACGAACCCGGTCATTATAGCAAAAAGCAAACCCTCCCATAATGAATGGATCAGCATCCAACCAAAGGCAGGGATTATTTTATCTGCTATTGTGCCTATCAAAATCAATTTCATCTTAAAATTATTTAGTGCTATCCATTTTGTTTAACAACTCTTTTATTTTTTTTAATTCATCTGCCGACGTTTTATCGTTATCAAGCAGTGCAAGCATTAAACTGCTTGCCGAGCCATCAAACATCGAATCGACAAAACGGCCCAGCAGGTTACCTTTTATTTTATCTTCTTCCACTGCGGCGCTGTAAATGTGTTTCATATTGGTTTCATCACGGTAAAGCATTCCTTTCTCTTTCATCACCTGCATCAGCTTTAAGGTTGATGTATATACCACAATTTCCTTTTGCTCATTCAGCTTATCGTGAACAAAACGAACAGTAGAAGGACCGTGCTTCCACAACACCTGTAACACGTCCAATTCCGTTTTTGTGGGTATCAAAACTTTGTCGGTATCCTTTTTAAATAACATCATAAACCAAAGGTATGTATAAAAAACGTACGTTACAAATATTATGTTGGTTTTTTTTGGGGAATTTTATTATGAATTGATTTCCAGGGTAATAAAAAACAGGAGCAGGTTTTACTGCCTTAATTTAGATAGGTTAGTGCGGAGCTATGAAGCGCGGTATAGTTGCTCAAAAGCCAGGTCCCTGCATGCTATCAGGCACTCCTGGCGAATAAAATCAGGGACTCCTTCCTCATTTTTGAATTTAAAAATGGCGATCCCTCCCTCAAAATGATACTGAATATGGTGCTGAAGTTTATCGTGAAGTTGACATTCTTTGTTGTTGATAATAAACCAGCCGGTATAATGCTGTTCTATTTCGTGCAATCGCTTGTTAAATTTTTCAATAATTTCTAAACATTCGCTGGCTTCATCGCCAATGTAAAGAATATTGTTGAACGACATCCAGTTTGTAAAGGGCACCCGCTTCATCTTCAATAGTTTTATGGCAACAAGTTATTAACAGCAGATGAAATTAGCATGAAAAGGAAGCCATCTATGTAAATGTTACAATGCCTATTGAGTAAAGTTGCGATTTCGCGGCAGTTTTTGAGCAGCGATAATTATTAAATGAAAACAAAAACCCTGCTACTCAATAACTGCCGCTTTAAACTACGACAAACTACGACGGTTTATCACCGCTCATTTCGGGATGATAATGCAAACCGGGGGTAAGCCAATGCAACAAGATCACCCTTGAATACCTGAAATTGAACGGCGAAAGTATAATGCCTGCTGATGCTATAACAATTATATACAACCAGGGGTTATTGCTGCCTGTTAAAACATGTAAGGCAATAGCGAGCGTTATCATTTCGGCAACAAACATGGCATAACTAACTAACATAGCAACATAAAAATAGCCAGGTTCACGCTCAAATTCTAATCCGCAATGCGGACAGGTTTTGTTCATTTTCTGTGATTTAAAACCATAAACAGGGGTTGCAAACATAGCGCCCTGCCTGCACCTGGGGCATTTGGCATGCACAATTGCAGGCCACATTGACAATTTGTTTTCCTGGTTATTCATGGTGGTTTTGGTTTAATATTTTCTTCCTGAATTCTTTTTCGGTCTTTCGGACTTATTTAGCATCATTTACCTCTATCCAAAAGCCATCGGGGTCCTGAAAATAGATTTGATGCACTCCATCCGGTCTGAAATTGACTTTTTTAGGCTCACCGTTCCAATTGCCATATTTTACATTTAAAGCATCAAGGTGCCTCATAAATGCATCAAGAGACGCTACACTAAAACATAAATGAATACTTATATCATGCACGGTTACAGGGCAATCGCCCTGTATAATATGCAAAGTCAGGCCCTCACCAATTTTAAACCATACATGCAGGGTATCGTTAAAGGGATGATGTATTTTTTGAAGCTGTAATACTGCACTGTAAAAGTCAGCGGTTTTTTTAAGGTTTCGCGCGCATAAAGCGGCATGATTAAATACCGGCTGGTTAATGGCATGAGTGCTTTGCGGGTAACAAAAATGAGGCAAAACAAATACAAAAAGTAAAATTGCTGATTTAAGAAAGGCCTGTTTTGACAAGGATAATTTAAAAATATTGGTCATTTTTTTCGTGTTTTTAAGCACGAATATAAGATAAATTAGTGAGTAGTGAGTAGTGAATGGTGAGTAGTAAAAAAACCTTATTACCCGTTACAAACGGCGCACTGCTAACGGGGGCTTACGAGGCAATCATGGGGCTCAGGTTATAATTAATCGACGAAATTGTTATAGTATTGTGACGGTTCCAGTCCTCAATATCGATCAGGCCGGGCATGGTTTGGTAGTGCCTGTCGTCTTTTGAACATTTAACAATATACCCTATATCGTCAACCCGGGCAATTACAGGGCGCGCACCGCACTCTTTGCACAACTTACAATAAATAGATCCTGGAATATTTACGTAACCCCTCATACCACCCTTGTTACGACCCCGGCTTAAAATTAGTTGCAAAAAAATTAACTTTTACTTTAATAATTACAACGCCGTAGCTATAAAAACGCGGAAAAACGTGTTTAAATTGCCCGAAATGTAATTTTTATCGCAAAATAGTTACAGGCCCGGCTAATTTCTTCTTGCCGTTTTTAAGGTCAATGATATAATAATAGGTGCCAACCGGCAAAGCGCTGCCGTTATAAGTGCCGTCCCATGCTTTTGGATAACCGATCGAGCTATAAACTACAGTTCCGTAACGGTTAAAAATGGTTACTCTACAACCCGGGTAACCCTGTAATGCCGTAATATCCCAGAGATCATTGATACCATCGCCGTTTGGCGTAAAAGCATTGGGGATCACAATTACACAGGCGCTTACGGGGCTAAGGGCAACAGTAATAATGTTGGATAATGCAACTGAATTGATCAAACATTTACCATTGCTGGTCAAAATGCAGGTAACTAAATCACCGTTAGCTAAATTGCTGCTGTTGAAGATTGGGCTGTTTGTGCCTGCATTCAAGCCGTTTACCTGCCATTGGTAGCTCAGGATGTTACCCGGGCTTGCCGCTGTAGCTATAAAAGCAACTTCAGTCCCGGGGCAAACGGGGCCCGTGGCCGTTGATATGATACTTATTGCAGGGGGTACCGGCAGGTCAACAGTAAAAGTCGCTGTGTTTGATGTTGCAGCTGTATTTGTGGTGCACAGGGCGTTACTGGTTAGGGTACAGGTTATTTTATCGTGATTATTTAAATTACTGCCGGTAAACAGGGGGTTATTGGTTCCGGTGTTCTGCCCGTTAACCTGCCATTGGTAAACAGGGTTGGTTCCACCATTTGTTATTGTAGCCGAATAAGATACCGCCGAGCCCAGGCAAGTATCTATAGCAGCAGGTGAAATGGCAATTGTTGGTGTTACTGCTGCGGTAACGGTTAATGTTTGCGTTGGCTGCGAAGTTCCGTCAGATGCTGTTATGACCGATGTACCTGCCCCTGTTATATGCACTTCACCTGACACTATAGTTGCGACTGCCGGATTACTGCTTGTATAAGTAATTGCCCCGCTACCGGTGGCGCCGGGATCAAAATCGGCGTCACAAACCGTTTTTACAGGTATCGGGCCAAAAGCAACCGTTTCCCCGTCAACCTGGATATTAACAGTAGTTGTGCTGCTTCCCCCTGTGTTATATGCAGTTATAGTGTAAGTTGTAGCGGGCGATAAAACAGCAGGCGTACCGCTTATTATACCTGTTGTTGCATCAAAAGACATGCCTGTTGGCAATGATTTATCAATGGAGTAACCTGTAATTGCTATTTTCCTGATAAGATTATTACCCGAATCAGCTACATATAAGAAATTTCCTGTATTATCAACTGTCACCCCGGAAGGTGCATAAAAACTTGCGGATGAACTTACCCCATTGTCGAAACCCCTCCCACCACCCCCGGCGAGGATAGTTACCACCCCCGCAGGAGTGATCTTTCTTATACTATTATTATTTGAATCGCCAACATAAATATTACCCAAAGCATCAACCGCAATGCCAACCAACTTGTTAAAACTTGCCGACGCACCCGTGCCATTAGCAAACCCCGGAACGCTATTACCGGCAATTACATTTATCACCCCCAGCGGCGTGATCACTTTTACCTGGTTACTGTCAACAAAATATAAATTACCGGATGCATCAGTAGCCAGGAATCCCAGGCCTGTGTTATTACCAGGAGCAGCAGATCCGTCAAATACGCCATAGGTAGTAACCTGTCCGGTTATGCTTATCTTCCTGATATGACTGTTACCGCGATCGGCAACATACACATTACCGGCCGCGTCAACTGCCACGCCAAACGGATCATTAAAACTTGCTGTCAATGTTGTACCGTCTGTTGAACTCTGTGCACCGGTTCCGGCAAATAAACTAACCATTCCAGCGGGGGTGATCTTCCTGATCATCATGTTACCTTCATCAGCCACATATAAATTGCCTGAAGCATCAAAATATAACTGATACGGAGAATTAAAAGTTGCGGTGCCGCCCGGACCATTGGTTGCTCCAATTGCGCCGCTACCGGCAAATGTTGAAACTATGCCTGCCGGTGTGATCTCCCTGATATCGTTATTTGTTGATTCAGACACAAATAAATTGCCGGAACCATCAAAAGCCACAGCAACAGGGCTGTCAAAACTTGCTGCGGCTGCGGCCCCGTTAACACTGCCTGCCGACCCATTGCCGGCAAAAGTGCTTACCTCTCCATAAATATTTGGCGGTACCGCTCCTCCGGTGTTTTTTGGCGCCAACGGCGTGATAGCAGTATTGATAATATAGGTTTGGGGTGTTTGATAGGTAATGTTTGGCGCCTGTGCAAAAGCAGTACTAATCTTAAAAAAAAATAAGATCAAACTATAAAGTAGGGATCCATGCCTGGTGCCGGTCATATATTGAAAAATAAATAAACCTATTTAAGTGATTACCAGGTTTATTTTTGATGGCAAGATAAAATTAAATACCACCAAATAGCGCTGTGATATTTTGCTGATTAATGCAGTACTAAATTATGCTTTTCCACCATTAAATTTGAAAATAATATTTTTAACGGGGTTAGGCTTAAATTTTAATGTCAGTGATCAAATGGTAGTACGGGAAAACGATCAATTGCGTTGCCTGCAATCAATTCAAAAATTAGTTCTTAACCGAATTTCATATGATTATAAGTGATTGTACTTTTACTTAAAACCTTTTGTTGTTTCGATTGTCAATATAAATACATCTATCTAAAAAACAACCATTATGAAAAAGTACATCTTAAGGATAATAGCTTTGATCATATTTGCATCCGCAATATCAAGCTGTTCAGTAGAATACCGCGAATCTCACAGAAGTCACCACGACGATGGTGATCACAGTCATGACCACGATCGTGACCAGCATTAATGTAATTCCTAATGACTAAAATTAGCCATTACTAAATAACAAAAAAGGTTTCTGTGAAAACAGGGACCTTTTTCTTAGGCGCAGCTATTGTTATTGCGCGGCGCTCTTTGTCACCAAAACCCAATCAACCATCACTTTTGCTTCACCGGCTTTTATTTTAGTAACAGTAGCTTGCGATATGCCATTATACGGCGCTTTTATGTGGTTTACCCCTGACGGATAACCGCCGCCCAGGGCAAAGTTTAAAATGATGAATTTGGGATTATCAAAAGCCCAGCGGCCGTAATGCTCAACCATGGCGCGTGTTACCGTGTAAGTCACTTTGCCGTCTAACTTAAAAACGATACTGTCCCTGGTCCAGTCAACCGAATAAATGTGCCATTTGGTAACATCAGTTCCCTGCGGAAAGAAGGCCCTGTATGTCAACGGTGTATTACCAAAATAATTAGGGCCGTGCAATGCATTGCTGATCCAGCCCGAATCACCAACTGTTTCCATCATGTCAATTTCGCCGCAATCGGGCCAGTTACCATTTCCCAATGCCCAAAATGCAGGCCATAAGCCGGAACCAGCCGACATTTTCATACGCGCCGAAGCTGTACCATAGGTAAATTCCATTTTTTGCCGGGTATTTATCCTGCCCGATATAAAATCATATTTCTTATTCTCTTCACTGGTAAAGCCAGGCTGGTAAACCGCCTTTATAACCAATGCGCCGTGATTAGCGCCTTCGGCAGCGACGCCATTCAAAAAGAATAGCGTGGCCGATGAGTCAACATAAGCCTGCTGTTCATTGTTAACGGTGCGGCCGGTTACCTCAACGTTCCATTTTGACCTGTCAAGGGCTTTTTCGTTAAAATCTTCGAAGAAAACAGTGTCTGTTTTGGGTTGTGTTTGCTGAGCTTTTGCTGAGGTTAAGATGCAAAGTACAGCTATTGCTGTAAAGTGGAAAATTTTCATTTATGATATTTGATGGTGTAAAAATAAAGTATTTAATTATTGTTTTTTACCCTGATATACCTTTCAATGATCTCCCTTTCAATTCCTTCTTTTTCAACTTTTTCCATTCCTTTTTGAATTAAGGTGTCATTTTTAATAGTCACTGTGAACTTAAATGTTTTGCCTTCCCAATTTTTATCAGTATAAAAATCCAGGTGCTCGGTGTATTGATCGCCAACTAAAGTATAGCTGCCCCCGCCAGCGTCGAAATGATTACTGGAATCCTTTTTAGTATTTAAATCATGCCGTAAAAAAGCAAAATGGGTATCATTAATTATCTTTAAAAATTTTTGGCCTTTCTTATAATCAGTAACGGCGCTAACCCCCTTAGTGATAGTGGTCCCTGTGATTAATTGCCATGTACCGTTTAGGTGTATAGATGATGAGACATCATTTTTTGATTTAATATCACACGACAAAAGAAATGTAATGACAAATGATAAAGAGATAAGCTTAAGTTTCATATTTATGTGTTTATGCTGAATATACTTTTTGATTTACCTGACGAATATAGACACTTTTCCAGGGTATAATATTTCAATCCCGGTTTTTATAAATAATGTTGCCTGTTGAAGTATAACGATACTTGAAAGACGCTGCAAACATAACCACAACTCATTAGCATTAAGAAGCATGGCTGATGTATTCATGCGGGATCCGGCGGATACCATGTACCCGTCCGCTATGCTTAACCTTCCAAATATCGTAGGCTTTCTGCATATCAAGCCAGAATTCTGCACTCACCCCAAAAGCATCCTCGAGGCGCACCGCCATCTCTGCCGAAATTGCAGCACCTTCATTAACAACTTCGGATAATTGTTTCCTGCTTACCTGGAGGTTTTCAGCTGTCTTAGTTATTGATAGCTTCAACTCCTTCAAAATATCTTCTCTTAAAATTGCGCCGGGGTGAACCGGCGGCATATTGCTTTCCATAATCACTTTTTTTAATATTAGCCCTAATAATTTTGCCTCTTAGGGCTTTGCCTGTTATCAATAAAAGCGACTAATTCAATGATGTTATTCTAAGGCCTGACACGGTATACAAGGGATACCTGCTTGATAATTACACCAATATGCGTGTGTTTTAACCTGGCTGATTTACGAAACATCAAGGGCTGACTTTGCAATGATTTCAAATATTCATTCACACGTGCTGTAAAATTATATATTTCTTTTTCGGTCCAGTGCTCCTCTAAATAAGATATTCTTTTACCAAAGGTCTTAACAGCCCTTTTTGTCCAAATTATTTCAGGCCCCATTTACCGAATAATTTTACTACTTCGGAGTGTGGTATTGTCTCTCCACGATCCGCTTCAGCTAAGCCCTCTAAAACATCTTTTCGCTGTTCCTTATTTAATTCATCAAACCAATCGGCTTTTCTATCAAATAACAATGCCTTTACATCCATGATTAACCCTTCATCATTGGTATTCATGATGGTTTGTAAAATATTTAACTTTTCTGCTTGTAAATCCATAATATTGAATTTAACGCTAAAATAACTATTTAATTTATTAATACCTTTCAACGCTGCCGTGAAGGTTTAATTCGTTTAAGTCCTGGTTAAAAGTGACCTTCCCTACAAAAACGACAAAGAATTCCCGCTCGGCACATGCGTTGCCTTAATGCCCGGAACTTTTTCTTTCAGCCAGTTCAGCATAAATTCCGAGCCCGGTTCTTCACTGGCAATGTGGCCCAGTACTACCAGGGATAAATTATCCCCTTTGGCCAGTGCATCGCGCACAAATTCGGCGGTCTCCCACTCCTGTATCTCGCCGCATACCAGTACATCAGGCTTTACCTTAATTATTGCTTCAACCTGGCGCTGTCCGCCTGCTGCGCCGGGCATCAGCAATACACGGGTACATTTTTGCGCCGGGTCGCCAATATATCTTACCCTTTCAATATTCAACTTTGCTTTGGCATGCATAATCAATCCCTTTAAAGTTGCAGGCGGGATAGTAATAATATTTGGATTTTTTTCATCCGCATATTTCTGCCAGTCCAACTTTGCAAGTACACCCATGGTAACCCCGTCCGGCAGCAGGTGGTGAATATAATCATGGTTTCGCCATATTGCTATATCATGCTGTTTTAACAGTTTAACTTTATAGCGGTAAACCTCATCATCCTGGAGCCAGGAGGTGTCATCGGCATGGTTATAAAACGTAGGCTCATGGGCGATGATAAAATTAGCGCCAAGATCAATGGCATTACGGATCACCGCGATGGTGGCAAACATAGTAGTAACTATGCCGGTTACTTTCGTATCGGGGCTGCCGGCCTTTAAAGTATCAACGGTATTGGCCAAAACCCCGCCGGGTACATCCTTAATAAACATATCCATGATCTGTTTTACCGTATAGGTTTCTTCACTTTTATTAAAGTGTGCCGCCTTACTAAACAAGGGTGAGGATAACACCACACCGGCCCCAACCGCTGCGGAAACGTTGTAAATAAACTTTCTGCGGGTGCAACTGCTGTAATCACCGGCCATGTCTTCTCCAGGTATCATATTTGGTTGAGATTAGATTTTTAATTGAAAGGAAAGCTTATTTAAAGTTAAGTAATTTTTGTGAGATATGAGATTTGAGACTGCAGAACGTAAAGCCGAATCTGGTACCTGGGCTTGCTTTTCGCTTTCAGCTTTTCTCACATCTCAAATCTCCCATCTCATATCTATAAAAATAGGCTATATTTACTTAGTTTGATATTAGCTAAAAATGAACCTGCATATTTTCACAATAGTAATTGCGCTACTGTTATTGATATATCATCAGCTCACTACCTGGCTGCCTCTTTTTCCGTGGAACGACGTGGAAAAATACAGTCGGAAAGAATTAATGCTTGAAGCCGGCACTAACGGTTTACTGATGGGCCTCGGGGTATTTTGCATTATCCATAGTGATACAGGCTTTTTTCATTATTACCCGCTTATTTACTATCCATTCCTTCTGAGCGGCGAGTTCTTTCAATGGTGGCTTCCGTATTTTTCTGAAAAGTTTTCGAAGTCTAAAATTAATTTTGACTATGAAAGGCTATTTTCCCGGACCACCAAGTTGATCCCTCATAAAACAGGGAAAAAGACGCCTGATGCCAATCATATCGTGTTGCATTTAATAACTTCGGTTGCGGTTATCCTGGTTTATTTAGAACGGCTCGGGTAAATACTGCAGTTTTGGTGACAATTAATGCTTCAAAATTGTACTATCCCCCTCTATCCTCAGACTTTCTTTGTGTATGGCATTCAATAGTTCGGTGATAAATTCCGGGGATAACCCTTCTTTATTCCCGGCCGCTATACCTTTTTCAACAACCTGTTTAAACCTTGCCGCCTGTAAAGGTGGGATATGGTTTTTTGCTTTGTATATCCCTATTTCCTTTACAATCCGCTCCCGTTCGCCCAATACTTTTATAAGCTGGTTATCTAATGAGTCTATCTTAACCCGGTTGGCGTCAAGGTCTTGTTTGGTATTTATAGTGAGCCCTGATGGTTTTGATTGGGCATGGGCAGCACTGAAGCTCAGCAGGAAAATGCCAAAGCCTGGCAGCAATAATTTGAAAGGTTTCACATCCATTATGTATCAATTAATTCGATAAAATTAGGACAAATAAATCAATGTCGTTTAGTTAAGAAATGTTGATATTTTTCAAATGCACTGTAGGAGCAAAAGGTCGGTAGAAAATAAATTGTGAAACGTTTTGCGCGCCGTCAGGTACGCAACGCCGCTTAGTTCCGTACCTGACGGCACGGCATTTTGTAACGGATAACTGTTTCTACCGACCTTAAACCCCGATTGGGTTAGTCTCAAGGCAAGACATTCAATCATCACGAAATATGCTCCGTTAGGAGCAAAAGGTCGGTAGAAAATAAAATCAAATTCAGTTTTGCGCCGTAGGTGCAATACTGAGCAAACTATTTATTCTATTGGCCTGTTTTCTACGGACCTGTAACCCCGATTGGATTATTTTCCTCAAGTAAAGGAAGCAACCTGTTTCATTCCTTTACCTTATCCCACATATCCCTGTTAAAGGCTAATACTTTAATAACATTACCATTCTGGTCTTTTGTAAATTTTAGCGGGAAACCCATCTCTTTGTTTAAAAAGCTAAGGTCAGATATGGCTTTAAAGTTTATTTCTTTGTTGTCCCAAAGCTGTTTGAGTGTTAATCCGTCAGCTGTTGCTGTGATCTGCAAAAAAGCATCGTTCTTTTCTTCAAATTGATATTTGCCTTCAAATGCTTTTAGTTGTACGGCTGTAAGCGTAACCTCCTGAACGGGCACATAGTTTTTAACTTTTATAAATAGCTGTTTACCTGCTACTAAAACCTGTGTAATTTCACCGGCATCGCTTTTGGTAAAAACAACGGGTATCATTTCATCCCCGTCGTCATCCTTCATTTCAAATGCAAATTCCGATTTGCGGGTTAGTACAAATTGCTGGTTACCCTCCATACTTTTTGCTACTAAATTGTCGGCTCCGGCGGTAATCTTAAAATAAGAAAATTCATTGTCTTTACTTTGATATATTCCTTCGAATGCTGTTAATGGCGTTGGATCTGTGATAACCATTCTGCCTGCAACAGGGCTTGCACCAGCCGGGTTGATAATTAAACAGGCCAATAATATAAGAGGAAGCACCAGTACAATTTTGTACAAACTGCGTGTGAGGTTTTTTTTCAGAAGGTTCATTTTGTTTGATTTTTGAATTAGGTTAATGGATTGATCTGTTTAAACGGGCTTACTACCAAAATATTATGAATTAGACCATGCGTCTGTGAGATTTGTTGCAATTACTTTATTTTAAATTCTATGCCGGTTTATTGTTTCATTGCAGCGTACTTTTATCGCTGCAAAATATATCCTATATTTCCTTCTGATTTTGTAACTATTCAATCCCGCATTCAATGTTAAATAAAAATTTCCCGTCCCGTTTAAAATTTATCTTGTTTTTGGTTACTTTTATATACCTGGCATCTAAAAATAACTTTTTATTAGCCCAGGCTCCCGTAAATACTGCTTTGCTTTATGAACAAACCAGCGAAGTTGCCGGCCTTATTATACAATACGGGCAGGATGTAAATGCTATAAGGGATTTTTATTCGCCTTATACTAAAATTGACGGCTACGAAGATCAATCGGTGCAAACCTCGCCCGAGGAAAGAAAGCGCCTGGTGGAAATCGGCAGCGATTATCTCGAAAAGTTAAAACAAGCTGATTTTGAAAGCATGAGTATTTATGGCAGGGTGGATTATATCCTGCTCAAAAAAGAAATTGTGTTTGATTTGGGCGCTTTAAAGCTTGATGAGGATGAATACAACAAGATCAGCGCCTATATCCCTTTTGCGGATGACATTTACCAGTTGGAAAAGAAACGTCGCAGGGGCATTTCGCTGGATGGACAGGAGGTGGCTTTGCAACTCAATACCATTTTAAAATCGGTGAATACTTCGAAAACATCATTCAGCGCTGTTTCGTCCATCGATATGCCGCTTGCACGCAAGGGGAAGGCAGCCATGCTGGGCCTGCGGAGCAGGCTGAAAAGCTTTTATGATTTCTATATTGGCTACGATCCCAATTTTAGCTGGTGGGCGCCGAAACCTTATAAAAACCTCGATTCCGCCTTAAATGCGTATGCAACACTGATCTTCAGCAAAGGAAAGATAAATACTACCCAAAAGCCCGACAGCAGCGGCATAAAGGGTGTTCCGGTTGGACGTGATGAATTGATACGCCAGCTAAAAGCAGAAATGATCCCTTATACGCCCGAGGAACTGATTGCATTGGCAAATAAGGAATTTGCTTTCTGTGATAAAGAAATGCTGAAAGCCTCGCAGGAAATGGGCTTTGGCAACGACTGGCACAAAGCGTTGGAGAAAGTAAAGAACAGCTACGTCCCGGCTGGTAAACAGCCGGAACTGATATTGAAATTGTATAATGATGCGCTTAGTTTCATTAAAGCGCACGACCTGATCACCATCCCGCCGCTGGCCGAAGAAACCTGGGGAATGACGATGCTGACACCCGAAGCGCAACTGGTAAACCCTTTCTTTTTAGGCGGCAGCCAAATCATGATCAGCTATCCTACCAATACCATGAACGAGGATGACAAGCTAATGAGCATGCGCGGCAATAACCCATATTTTTCAAGGGGCACCGTGCAGCACGAGCTTTTGCCCGGCCACAATTTGCAATATTTTATGAACAGCCGGTATAAAGCTTACCGGCAGGCATTTTATACACCTTTCTGGATAGAAGGATGGGCCCTATACTGGGAATTGCTGCTTTACGACCAGGGTTTTGCGCAAACACCCGAAGAACGGGTGGGTATGCTTTTTTGGCGCATGCACCGCTGCGCTCGTATCATATTTTCGCTAAACTATCACCTCGGCAACTGGACACCGCAGCAATGTATCGACTTTTTGGTTGACCGTGTAGGGCATGAACGGGCCAATGCCGAAGGTGAAGTGCGCCGTTCGTTTACGGGTGGTTATAGTCCGCTTTACCAGGTGGCTTATCTTACAGGTGGTTTACAGCTGATGGCGCTTAAAAAAGAATTGGTTGACGGCGGAAAAATGACCTATAAACAATTCCACGATGCGGTAATGAAGGAAAATACCATGCCTATTGAAATGGTACGCGCTACCTTAACCAACCAGCCGCTCGACAGGGATTTTGTTACGAAATGGCGGTTTTATGATTTTGGGAAGTGATTTGATTTACGAATTACGATTGAGTTGTTCAATAAGCCAATTTGTATCGCTGTATTACTGTATTACACAATACAATGATACAGTACGATACAAAACCGATCCACAGGGTGATGCCGAATTTATTTATATTGACGAAAATGCTGTATCGCCTGTATCACTGTAACACACAATACAACGATACAGTGATACAGTAACCCCCACAGACAATTCTCAAAGCGTCATGGCGAGGAACGAAGCCACCTCTGCGCAGGACATTCAACGGACCATTTAGCTTATAAAGAACCATTAGGCTTGCGCTGATTTGCTGCACCTACTGTGCTTTCAATTGATTGGCAAGAGTCACATGCTTAGTTGCTCCCGACAACGAATAAATCCCGCTGTCCTTCCTTCCCCGCAGTGTCTCCTAAAAGGTACCATGCGGCACGAGATATAACGAGCAAAGGCAGGGTCCACTGCGAGATTAAGCTAACCCATAAAAAATGCCGTGTCAGCAATGACGTGGAGGATTTTATGGGTTAACTTAAGTCTGTGAGAGGCCATATTGAAACCGAAGATTATGCGATCCACTTTCGTTTATCAGCCTAACGCTTTGATTTCCAATGGTTTCGGAATAACCGATACCCTTTCCGTCCCCGCAGGGTCTACTAAAGGTTATGATATAGTAGTTGGGGCAATGATTATTTTTTACGGAATAATGCGCTAATAAGGATCAACACACCTCCAATAATTATTACATCCTTGTTTGTATTGCTGTATCACTGTATCACACCATACAAACAATACAACAATACAGCATAATACGGTACATTCCATCCTGTTGATAATTTTATTTCTTTATAGTTTCTTTATTTATAAATAAAACTCCTTACCTTTACCCCTGCTGTTATTTCACATCAGCAACCCGAAATTCTATCCGGGTTTATCCGTCAAAAACATAAAATATAAATAGTACTGTATCACTGTATCGCGTAATACATGTAATACAATGATACAGAACGATACAGCATCGCAAAAACAAATAAATACAATTATGCCAATTGGCATACCAATCAATCTGCTTATTATTACTAAATTCTTTAAAATATCTTTATTATGTCACATCCCCAAAACTTCCCGCCATTCAGCGGGCAACAAGGCATCACCCCCGAAACTATCCGCAGGGAGTTTGATCGCCTGCTGCAAACCGGTGCAGCGCAAAACAACGACGACATGGGCAACATCCTGTTCCGCATGCGCGATATTATCGATTGGATGGAACGCTCAAATGTGAGGCCAATCCCTAAAATGCTTTTCGGCGAATTTTGGTTCGAAGGTGAGCTTTGCATACTGTTTGCCGATAGCAACCTGGGCAAATCCATCCTTGCCGTACAACTTGGCGACAGTATAAGCCGCAGCCAGCCTATCGCTCACTTTAAACTGGAGGCCGAACAGCAAAGCATCCTGTACTTTGATTTTGAACTTGCCGATAAGCAGTTTGAAGCGCGCTACTCGGCCAATTACACCATGCATTATCCGTTCAGCCGTCAGTTTCTTCGCGCCGAGCTCGACTCATCAGCAGATATACCCACTGAATTTGACCACTTTGATGTTTTTTTGAATAATCAGTTGGAGAACCTGGTAGTGAGCAGCGGTGCAAAAGTGGTTATAATAGATAACCTTACCTACCTACGCAGCGAAACCGAGCGGGCCAAAGACGCCCTGCCCTTAATGAAGCATCTTAAAGCCCTCAAAAGCAAGTATAATCTTAGCATACTTGCCCTGGCGCACACACCAAAGCGCGACCCGGGCCGCCCGATAACCCGAAATGATCTGCAAGGCAGTAAAATGTTGATGAACTTTTGCGATAGTGCCTTTGCCATTGGTGAAAGCGCCAAAGACAAAAGCATACGTTACCTTAAACAGATAAAACAACGCAATACCGAGGAAGTTTACGGGCCCGGCAACATTTGTCTGTTTTGCATCAGTAAGCCCCATAACTTTTTGCACTATGAGTTCATGGGTTTCGGCCGCGAATGGGAACACCTCCGTCAACCGGATGACGAGGACCGTGAAGCACTTCGGTTAAAGGCTATCGAACTAAAGGACAAAGGCAAAAGCCTCCGGGAAATTGCCGCAGTGCTGGGAATAACGCACACCAAGGTGGGTAGGTTGCTGAAGGAAAGGGAAAATGATTGAGGAGTTACGATTTACGAATTACGATTTGCTAATATAAAAAGAGGACTTCATTCTGCATAACAACGCTTTTTTTTGGAACATGAATTATCAACAATGACCCGCGATACCAATGACTCAATGACTTAATGACTCAATGACCCAATGACTTAATGACCCAATAACCCAATGAACCGATGAACCGTTTCACCCTTGAACCATACAGCGGCATGAAAAGCCGCTATACCTGCCCTGAATGCCATCGGCACAAAACATTTTCACGGTATATTGATATGCAAACAGGCGATCATATTGCAGATAATGTTGGCCGGTGCAGCCGCGAAGTGAATTGTGCCTACCATTTTACGCCTGCCCAATACTTCGCAAGTAAGTCAATAGCCGATAGACCATGGACCATAGCCCGCAATGCAACAAACATTTTCGACCATCGTCCATCGACTATGGACTATGGGCAAAGCAATACTTACCGCTCCTTAAGCTACAAGGATTTTGAACCATCGTACCTGCCCGCAGGTTTGTTAAGGCTTACCGTTAAAAACTACGAAAACAATAACCTTGTGCAGTACCTGGCGACAAAGTTCGGCGAGGAAGTGGCTTATACCCAGGCAATATTGTACCTGCTGGGCACATCGGAACACTGGCCGGGAGCAACCATATTCTGGCAGGTTGACGGAGCCGCCCGTGTACGTACTGGTAAAATAATGCTGTACAATGCTGAAACAGGAAAACGGGTAAAAGAGCCTTACAGTCATATCACCTGGGCGCATTCATCAAGTCTAAAGTCTTTAGTCGGAAGTCAAGAATCTGCATTGACTCAAGACTTAAGACTTAGTACTCAAGACTTCAATCTGAAACAATGCCTCTTCGGTGAGCATCTATTGCAATACGAACCGCAGAAGCCCGTTGTGATATGCGAAAGCGAAAAAACAGCCATTATAGGCGCTGTCCGTTATCCGGATATGATATGGTTGGCAGCCGGGAGCCTGATTGGGCTTAATCCCGGCAAATGTAAATGCCTTGAGGGCCGCAAAGTTATTTTGGTACCCGATGTAAACGCCTACGAGCAATGGGTAAAAAAAGCAGCGCAGCTTTCGGCAGCCTTGCCGGCTGTTAATTTTATTGTGATGCGTTTACTGGAGAATGAGGCAACCGCGCAGCAAAGGGATGAGGGTTGGGATGTTGCCGATTATTTGTAAGTACGCTGTATCACGCTGTATTGTTGTATCACGCAATAAAGTGATACAGTGATACAAGTCAATTTGCAAAGTGCCATTACAATTAAGTAGTCCCTAATAAGCTAACGGTGTATTGCTGTATAAATGATACTCGCCCGGAGCAAGGGTAACACTATAAGGCAAAGAGCTAATATTGATGCTTGCTCCGGTAATATTATCATACCATGTACCGGTTGACGGAAAATTTATAGCAGCCGGTTCAGCAACCACATCAAAATTACCAATTGCTTCAACATTGTTTAAGCCGGCAGGGTCAAGCAACTGGATGTATTTAACCGAACCGCCAAGATTATAAGTATAGGTGGTGGTTGCAAAAGCGGAATTTTTGATCTTCATCCTTATCATACGCGAATACACCTGGTATAAATGATGGCGGTTTGGATCGGCCATATATTCCCAATGTGGTGGCTTATCACCTAAACGCCCGCCGGTGGTCGCGTCATTGATACTAATATCGTACCCCCGTTCGCCAAACTGCCATAGCATTTTTGGCCCCGGCGATGAAAACATAAATACAGCGCCCATTTCATCACGCAGTAAACCTGTAGGAATAGTCTGGGTATTGTAAGTTCCGCTACTGTTTCCATAAGCTTCATTTTTAAACTGGAGTCGTTCTTCATCGTGACTTTCAAAGTAATCTATTAAATTGTACGGGGTCGACATGCCGTCATTATCATAAAATAACCCTGAAATATCCCATGACGGATTAGTGGCATAGCCCATTGTACATTGTTCACCTGCACTACTCATGTTATTCCACATCATCATCCCCTGCTGGCCTAACACACTTTGTTCCTGGTTACCAGCAAAATATTCAAGTATCACATAAAAGTTGGGGTCCAGGCTTTTCATATAATTGTTATAATTTTCCCATGTGGCAACCCTGCCCGCATCGTAAGCTGCCCAGGCACTCTCACTGGTACCCGAGTTTGTTTGGGTATACCCTTTAGCCTCGTCAAACCTGAAACCATCTATTTTATATTCCTGCATCCAGTATTTCATCACATTTTCAGTAAAGTACTGGGTCGCAGCACTTTGATGGTTCAGTTGGTAACCTACCCCATCGGGGTGCATGGTTGTTTGGTCAAACCAGGGACTATTTGCCGCAGGCTGCCCGGCGGCAGCATTCCAATACATTTGCACCATCGGCGATGAGCCAAACTGGTCTTCCAATACGATGTCCTGTATTACAGCTATGCCTTTTGCGTGGCAGGCGTCAATAAAGGCTTTGTAATCATTTGGCATCCCATAATATTTGTCGAGCGCGAACATATAGTTAGTGTTATAACCCCATGAATCATTGCCTTCAAATTCATTTACCGGCATTAGTTCAACGGCATTTACACCCAGGTTCACCAGGTAGCTTAAGGTATCGGTAAGCGTTTGATAATAGTGAGTGGCAACAAAATCACGTACCAGTAATTCATAAACAACCAGGTTTTTAGGGGCAGGCCGGTTAAATGATGCGGTCTTCCAGGTATAGGCAGGCGCGTTATACTGTATATCGCTAACTATACCATTACCTTTGCCAGATGGATATGTTTTTATATTTGGATATACACTGGTCGGGATATATTTATCATTAGCGGAGTCGAGTATTTTATGGCTATAGGGGTCCGCAACCTTGAATGCGCCATCGATAAGATATTCATACGCATATTCTGCAGTGGGATCCAGGTTATCAACCTCTATCCACCAGCGCGTACCGTCGATAGAGTTAGTCATGGCATATTTTGAACTTACCGTCCAGCTGTTAAAATCACCCAACAGTGTTACCGATTTTTTGCTGGGGGCATATAAATTAAAAATAGCTGATGTACCATTGTTAAAAAATGTAACCCCGTCACCATAACCGGTCGGCACATCTTTGCCGGCGGGGTTTCCGGTAACGTTCCCGGAATTTTTGTTGACAACGGGACTTTTCTTGCATGCAGCTAAACTGATCAGTAATATACCGATCGTCAATAAGTAAAAATTCCTATGGGTCATATCTTTTTCTTCTATATAATTGGTTTATAAATTTAAACTGAATTTTTTTATTTTCAGTAACGGGAGCAAAAAAAATCCTTTATTTAACATATTTCTTTACCATTTCCAGCAGGGCAACCACGTCAAAAGGTTTCTTCAGGTATGCATCTGCAAGCCCGGCTTCGGCAATTTCTTTTATATTGCTCACCGCCGAGATAATGATAATAGGGATGTGGCTTGTTGCCGGATTTGATTTTAACTCTCTGCTCAACTGCTCTCCGTTGGCGTCGCTTTTCCATTCAGTCAGCCAGTTATCCATTAATACAAGGCTTGGGCTAAACTCATTTATCGACTTTAAAATTTTGGAATCACCCGAAGCTATCACCTCATATTGCGCCTCTTCGAGTATATAAATAATGATATCCCTTATATCCTTATCATCATCAATTACCAATATTCTTTGGGTCATAACCTTTTGAAGCTGTATCGACTACATAACAACACAAGGTATGCATTTTGTTTTAAATATGGATTTTATTTTATAGCATATTATAGCAAATCCGGCAACGGGGCTCGTAACTTTCTTTTTCGCCCAGTAGTATTTTATTTTCATCAAATACGAGCCGGTAAGAATACATTGCAGGGTTACCGCACCTTACACACACTGCCTGGAGTTTGGTTATTGATTCGGCCATTGCCATTATGGCGGGCATTGGGCCAAAGGGCTGCCCCCTAAAATCCATATCCAAACCGGCAACAATTACCCGCACACCTTTATTGGCCAATATGTTGCATACATCCGGCAGTTCTGCGTCAAAAAACTGCGCCTCATCAATGCCTACCACATGCACATCACTGGCCAGCAATAGTATTGACGATGCATTTTCAACCGGTGTTGATGCGATGGAATTTGAATTATGCGATACAAGTGCGTTTTCCAAATACCGGGTATCGGTTTTGGGGCTGAATATTTCTACCCTTAACCTGGCAATCCTGGCCCTGTTTAACCTTCTGATCAGTTCTTCTGTTTTGCCGGAAAACATGGAGCCGCAAACCACTTCGATGGTTCCTCCAAATTCACTTTTTCGCTTAAAAACATCTTCGTAGGTCATTGGGTAATTGGGTAAATGGTCATTGGGTCATTAAGTCATTGGGTCATTTTTAATATGGCTGACGATTATAAAGCTCACTAAATCAGAAATAAACCAACGACCCAATGACGCGAAGCAAATGACCCAATGACTTAATGACCCAATGAAAGATGTCCAAATATCAGAATTTAATCTTATTTTTGAATAGCAATTCTAACAATGAGACATGAAGCAAAAGGAAGTATTTAAAAAAATAGGTGGAATTATTCAGGAGTTGAATGACCAATACGAATACCTTAAAACGGTACCCGACGATTTAAATGACCTGGAACTTGAACTTTTTGTTTCCAATGCACATTTCCTGGCAGACCATATTGAAATTTTGAGTAAACTTAATTTACAAAACAGTAAAAATAAAAACCAGCCTGCTGAAAAAACGGAGACAACTTATGAACAAAAATATTTTGAACCGGTAGTTCAGCAGATGAAGCATGCTGCCGGGATAACAGATGAAAAACCCGAAAGACCTTCGATTAACCCTGTTGAAATACTGTTTATGAAGGACGACAATAAAGAAGGACAACCTGTATCACATGTTAACCCGGAACCTGAAAGTCAGCCTGAGTCCAATCAAATACATGAAGAACCAGAAATCATAAGGCACGAACTGATTTTAGATGAAACCCAAAACTGGGATGATGATGAAGATATACCTGATGAAAATCAGGAACCAAAAGAGGCGAAAAAAAGGAAAACTGTTACATCTGTCCATCATGAGGCACTCGTTGATTTTGCTGAAATAAAGGAGGTAAAACCGGCTGACAGCAAAAAGGAGCCTGAGCCGCCTGCTAAATCGGAAGAAGAGGAAGTACTTACGATCAATCAAAAAATCTTATCGCAATTAGGCGATAAGGCCTTGGGGATGACTGACCAATTGAGTGTGAAGCCTATCACTGACATTAAACTGGCTATAACGCTGAATGATAAATTGCTTTATGTGAAAGATCTTTTTAATGGTTATAACCTGGCCTACAGCGAAGCTATTGAAATACTGAACCGTTTTAACACTTTTGAAGAAGCCATGCGTTTTTTAAAAACCAATTATGTAAGCAAAAATAACTGGGAGGGTAAACCCGCCACTACCGAGAAGTTTTATGCATTGTTGAAACGGAGGTACAATTAGTTTGCAGTGGGCAGTAGGCAGTTTGCCGTTAATGCTATGTGCTCCTTCTGCAAACTGCGCACTGCTAACTGCAAACTACTACACGATCCCCATTCTATTTGAATCAAGCTTGATAAGAACGAATAACAACAAAGTAAAACTTACCAGTGATGAACCGCCGTAACTGATAAATGGCAGCGGGATACCAATAACCGGCGCTAAACCGATTGTTGTAGCAATATTGATAAATACATGGAAAAATATAATAGAAGCTACGCCATAGCCATAAATTCGGGAAAATGGCGATCGCTGCCTTTCGGCGATAAAAATTATGCGTAACACTAAAAATAAAAACAGGCCGACAACGACTACCGAACCGGCAAAACCCCACTCCTCGCCCACCGTGCAAAAAATAAAATCAGTACTTTGAGCAGGTACAAACGAATATTTGGTTTGGGTACCATGCAAATAGCCTTTCCCCCAAAGCTTGCCCGAGCCTATTGCAATTTTAGATTGGTTTACATTATATCCTTTTCCTTTCAAATCAGAAGTAATACCCAATACTATAGCAATACGTACTTTTTGGTGTGGCTGTAAAACATTGTTATAAATAAACTTAACACTGAAAATAAATACAACACAAATAGCCAAACCGGCAAGCACTGTTACTACAAGGCGTTTATTTTTACGGAATAATAATATGATCAGCAAAGCCAGCATGCAGATTGCCAAAATTACATACAGTGGGCTAAACAAAATGGATGTTAAAAAAAGCACTATAAATAATGCGCTGATTACCAATACGTAAGGAGAAAGTCCCTCGCGGTATAAAACAAATATAAGGGAGTAAAAAACCAGCGTTGAGCCCATATCGGGCTGCAGCAGGATCAGGAACATTGGAAGGCCAATTATTGCCGCAGAAATAAAAAATGAGCGCAATTCGGATACTCTTATGTTTGGCAAGCTTAAATACCGGGCTAAAAGTAAACAGGTAGTAAATTTTGCAAATTCCGCTGGTTGTAACCTAAACCCGCCTCCCAATGATATCCAGGCCCGGTTACCGCCAACATTACGCCCAACAATTAACACCAATACCAGCAATAACATTGTTATCCCGTAAAACGCAGGAGATAAAGCGGTTATAAACCTGCTCTCGAGCAGCAAAATAATTACACCAATGACTAAAGAAATTACAATAAACAGAAATTGTTTGCCATAATTGGTTGAAAAATCAATAATACTGGGGTGCCTTTCATCAAAAACAGCAGCATGAATATTAAACCAGCCGATAGTACACAGCGCAAGATAAATGAACACGGTTACCCAATCAACATTAAAAAAGAAACTGCGCTGGTTATTCATCGCTTTTTATTTTTGATCTGTACTGCAAAATACTTGTTTGATGTATCTTTTTTATTCTTACGGGATGCGGTTTTTGAATTTTGAAGTTTTAGTAACGAATCCTTTTTTACTTTTTTAAGACTATCCGCGGTTTTAGCTTTTAGCTTATAAGAAAGATCGGGAAGCTTATTGGCATTTTCAAAATATTCAGGTGTAATACCCGATTCACGTGTTGATATGCTGCCTTTTAAATATTTTTCAACAATAAAGCTGGCTATAGGCGCCGCCCAGTCGGCGCCCTCGCCCGAGTTTTCAACTACTACGGCAATGGCTATTTTAGGATGATCGCGCGGGGCAAAAGCCACAAACACAGAATGATCTTCGCCATTGGTTTGCGCCGTTCCTGTTTTTCCGCACATTACAATACCCGGTATTTTCGACCTGACTGCTGTACCATTTTCAACCACGGCCTGCATCCCATCGATAACCGGCTCAAAATATTGTGAATCTATCCCCACATAATTCCTTTCGGTATATTCTTTTTTAATTATGTTTTCGGCTCCAATGGCTTTAATTAAATGAGGCTTATAAAAATAACCATGGTTGGCTATGGTACACTCCAGGTTGGCCATTTGTAAAGGTGTAACCGCCAATTCGCCCTGACCAATGGCTAAAGAGATAATGGTGCTTGAGTGCCATCCGCCTGCTTTATACATGTTATCATAATGCAAAGGTGTGGGTAAGTTCCCCCTGCTTTCGCCAGGCATATCTACTCCAAGTTTTGATCCTAATCCAAATTTATTAACATCCGCACGCCAGTTAGTGAAGGTAGCTTCCATTTGTTTTACGCCATCATGATCAAGCAGCCTTTGAAAAACCATGGAAAAATAGCCGTTGCACGATTTAGCTACTGCACTGCTTAAATCTACAGTGCCATGCGCTTCGTTGTGGAAGCATTTTACAGGATGGTTACCGGCATGATAAACTCCGGGGCAATAGTAAGTAGTTTGTGGAGTGATAATACCTTCTTGTAAGGCAATAAGTGCGCTAAGCGGTTTAAAGGAAGAACCTGGCGGGTACCTTGCCTGTATTGGCCTGATGAGAAACGGATCAAAAGGATCCTGATACAACTTTGCCGCATTATTACCGCGTTCGCGTCCTACCATCAGGTTAGGATCGTACGTAGGGCTGCTTACATAACAAAGTATTTCACCGGTTGACGGTTCAATGGCCACAATGCTGCCCACCTTATTATGCATCAATTGTTCGCCAAGCTTCTGTATGTTTATTTCCAGGGACGACATTAAGCGCTGCCCGGCAACTGCCGCTGTATCAAATAACCCGTTTTCGTAATGGCCTTTGGATTTGCCGCGGGCATCGACTATTAAATTTTGCACGCCGCGCTGCCCTCGTAAAACTGCGTCGTACGATTTTTCAACCCCCGTGACACCAATATATTCGCCCGGGTGAAAATATCCCTGCGAACGTTTGATATCCCTGTCAGTTACCTCGCCAATATAACCAAGAAACTGCGCGGCAACCGAATCCGGATAGGCACGCAAGTATATTGTTGAAGAATCGAAACCCGGAAATTCAGATAAACGTTCCTGTATTGAAGCAAAAGCCTGTGCCGGGATTTGCTTTTCGAAAGGCGAAGACAGCGTTGGCGAATATTTCATGGCCTTAGCCCACCGCTTATCAAAACCTACCCTGTCAATTCCTAATAATTTACAAAACTCGGCGGTATCGAATGGTTTTACCTGTTTTGGTGTCACCATAATATCATAAAATGGTTTATTTTGAACCAATACTTTTCCGTTACGGTCTAATATAGGTCCCCGGGCGGGGTATAGTATGTTCTGGCGGCGTACATTATTGTTGGCATACTGTGTATAGCGATCATCGATTATCTGAATGTAAAATAACCTGGCCAACAGTATAATAAATATGGTTATAAAAATTCCTGCAATAATGTACCGACGTTCAAAAAAACTGTTCATTTACGCTCTTTCCTCTTGAAAAATAAAAAACCTGATATTAGTATTAAAAAAACAGTAAATATTGAACTCAATACAAAGCGGCTTAGTGTATATTGTAATCCGGAAAAACTGAAAGCTTCGATATTGAGGAGGAAAAAATGATGAAACAAGGTTAGCACTAATGCATACATGAAAAACCATCTGAAACCCATTATGCTTAATGTGGGTTCGGGTTCGTTATCAAAGCCATCTTTCTGAACGGTGATTGCGATAAATATGATTCGTACAAGGGCAAGTATTACGCACGATGCGGCATTTAATCCGGGTGTATCGTAAAAGGCGTCAATGGTTAAGCCCATTATAAATGCCAGTGCAAACAATAGCACGTTTGGCGTTTCAAACGGCAGTAATAAAATAAATAAGATATACAAATATGGTGTGGAAAGGTTATACAGCGTAATGTTTTTAAGCAAAAAAACCTGTATAAAAACCAATGCTATAAACCTTATCAGGTTAATTATTATGCTCCTACTCATCCTTCTTTTGCTGTGCCTCCACACCCACTTGTTCTTTTGCGAATTTATTATCAACCACGTTAACGTACTCCAGTTTGCTATAATCAACTGAAAGTGCTACTTCCATATTTAGTGAAATACCACCGGCTTTAGTATGAAGGTTACTTATTTTACCGATAGGTATCCCCGCCGGAAAAAGTGAATAACCCGAAGTTACTACCAATTCACCTAATTTCGGCAAGGCGTTGTTTGATACATCTTTCAGCAACCCTTTATGCGGATCCATGTCGTCACCCCATTCAATATATCCAATCTCTTTATTTTTGGCCAGCATGGCGCTGAATTGCGAATCTTTGTGCAGCAATGATTGCACCACTGCAAAATGATCAGAAACATAAACCACTTTTCCTACAATCCCCGCATCACAAATAACCCCCATACCTTTGTCAACACCCTGGCGACGGCCTCTGTTAAGGGTTAGATAATTATTGTTCCGGTTAACAGAGTTATTGATCACCCTGGCTACAATATATTCATATTGCTGTTTGTAAACCGTATCAGTTACTTTATGCTTTGTAACTGTATCAACATATAATGATGATTTAAGCTGGTTACGTAAAAGTGCGTTTTCGCGCGCCAAACTATCATTAACCTCCTTTAGCGACAAG